>Ga0247608_10000039_pt1 | contig 261244 bp, 240 predicted proteins | sample 176DNAGHGlowgp2_FD_193490 | JGI IMG/M metagenome (GOLD analysis project Ga0247608, IMG submission 193490) | Sheep rumen microbial communities from Palmerston North, Manawatu-Wanganui, New Zealand - 1766 DNA GHGlow gp2 | ecosystem: Host-associated > Mammals > Digestive system > Stomach > Rumen... | reverse complement strand
CGACAAAGACGTCCTTCTCGCAGACCATCTTCCACTAAAACAAGGATTAAGACTTCCCATCATTGATGTAAATCTGACGGAATGAATCCTCGCAGACCATCTTCCACTAAAACAAGGATTAAGACTCCCAACTTGCCATCTGGAATGAACACAAGGTTCTTTCTCGCAGACCATCTTCCACTAAAACAAGGATTAAGACCCAACTACTTCAAAAAAGGAAGGACCTTTTTTGCCGTCTCGCAGACCATCTTCCACTAAAACAAGGATTAAGACTTGCTAGCGAAGACTTCCGCCTTAGCAAAATCATTACTCGCAGACCATCTTCCACTAAAACAAGGATTAAGACGCACCTTTTTAGTGCTGATAAGCAAAAGGTTCTCTACTCGCAGACCATCTTCCACTAAAACAAGGATTACGTAGAGACGTTGTGCACAACGTCTCTACACAAAAATCCAACATTCTCATCTAAGATATTTTTTCAATTCTGAAATTTTTTACGTATTTTTGCAACCAGAACGAAACTGGCAATGCAACAACTCAGCCAAACAACATTTTATAATGCGAAACGGCTGTCTGTATATATAATATGTAACATCACAACCAACGTGAAGGAACTTGACATCAAACGATTTAGGATAGCAAATGTCTTGCTGGCGGTTTATCTTACGATACTCGCCGGTAGCTTTATGCACTTCCATGAGTCGCAGGATGAGACTGTCATTTTCGGATGTCAAGACAATTGTCACAAACATGAACAGTGTCACGGACACCTGATAAAATGGGTTCCCACTCATGACGACTGTTTCCTATGTGATTTCTTCCACGAATCCATTATTGTTCCACCCCTATTCTCTTTCTCGGCAGCACTGCCAGAGGTCTCAACCTCTATTTTATGGCTGTCAGAAGATGCCATCCGTCGCGACGTGTGTCTGCCGAGCCAACGTGCCCCTCCTGCCTTTTGTTAATCTATTTTCTTATAATTAACTGAAGGGAGAAGATTATGTCTTCTTCTCAACAAAAGGCAAATACAATGAGGATAAAACATACCATATTCTTTCTGCTGGTATGCTTTTCATCCCTGACTATTCATGCGCAAAACACAGATCTGGCGGATACATTTCAGCTGGAAGAGATTGTCGTGGCCGGCACAAGAATGCCGGTGACGGGAGTGGTTGCGGCCCCTTCCGTAAGCATTGCTTCCGAAGAGATTAATCTGCACATGGGTCATAGCCTCATGGACGCGCTCTCCCACACGGAAGGAGTGCAGGCCATGGACATCGGTGTGGGATTCAGCAAACCGATGATCCGAGGATTGGGGTTTCAGCGTGTAGTGGTCTCGGAGAACGGTGTGAAGCAGGAAGGGCAACAATGGGGAGCCGACCATGGACTCGAGATTGACGCGTTCCATGTTGACGGAGTTATGGTCGTCAAAGGTCCGGCTTCCGTACTGTATGGAAGCGACGCTATGGGTGGTGCGATTGAAATCCTGCCTCCCGTCATTCCTTACGAGGACACTTTGTCTGGAGAAGTATTATTCCAGCATCAGAGTGTATGCTCCGGGATGAGCGGTTCGGCCATGCTTGCATTCAAGCGAAAAAGATTCTATACCCAGATTCGTTTTACAGAACGTCATTGGGGAGACTATCGTGTGCCGGCAGACAGTTTCACCTATCTGAGCATGAGACTCCCTATCAATGATAGGCGCTTGAAGAACACAGCAGGTAAAGAACGAAGTGCGAACGGTCTGTTAGCCTTCCGTCATAAGAAATACGAAGGTCGGCTTAACATCAGCGACAACTATCAGAAATCAGGATTCTTCAGCGGAGCTCACGGCATCCCCAACAACAGCAACATGCTGTCGGACGGCGACAAGTGGAATATCGACTTGCCATATAGTCTGGTCAACCACTTCAAAGTGTCGAGCACCAACAAGTGGACGACAGAAAAGACGCAGACGATGTTTGTTTTGGGATTCCAACAGAACCACAGAGAGGAATGGAGCAAATTCCATACCCACACTGTTGGGCAACAGCCTCCTGCGGTTGATCCAGACAAAGAGCTGATGCTCGACCTGCGGACAATCTCTGGCAAAATGCAATTCCGTCTCACCTCATCCGATGAATGGGAACATTATATAGGAGTGTCCGCCTCATTCCAGAAAAACGAGATCGGCGGCTACGGATTCCTTATCCCTTCGTACCGACGTGGGGAATATGGAGCCTATTATCTTGTGAATTATAAGCCGAGCGACGTGTGGGCATTCAACGCCAGCGCCAGATACGACATTAGCCATATCCACACAGAAGCCCACGGCAATGATGTCGGAGAAGTCGTTCGTGACTTCAATGATTATTCATTGGCAATTGGAGCCGTATACACTCCAAAGGACGGGCAAGAATGGCGCGGATCCATCGGACGTGCCTACCGACTCCCGTCGGCTAATGAACTGACATCCAACGGCGTCCACCACGGAGCATTCCGTCATGAGTTGGGAGACAGCAGCCTGGTCGGCGAACAAGGTTGGCAGGCAGATTTGTCTTATTCTCTGCGTAAGAAAAGAGTCGAATTATCTCTTTCACCTTTCTTCAGTTATTACCCACATTTCATCTCTTTACATCCGACAGGACAGTGGTCGACGCTGCCAGACGCCGGACAGATATATAAATATGTAGACGCGCCCGCCTCATTCTTCGGTGGAGAGACACGTCTCAAAGTGAAACTTGTGCGTGATCTTTTCTATCAGGTTTCCGGGGAATACGTGCGTACATATGATTATGAATCACACACAGCCACTCCATTCTCCCCTCCTGCCACTATGCGCAACACCGTAAGTTGGGAGCGTAAACGATGGCAAGCGTATGCGGAATGCCAGAGTGTGGCCGCACAGAGACGAGTGTGCCATAATGAGGATGAGACACCTGGATATAATCTGTTGAATGTGGGCGGCAAGGTTGAGATTCCGGCACCATCCGGCAAACTTTCTCTGCATTTAAATGCAAGAAACGTGCTCAACACTTACCATCTAAATCATCTTAATTTTTACAGGAAAATCGAACTGCCAGAAGCAGGAGTCGATATCCAATCAACTATTCGTTTTACTTTTTAAAATTCGATCAAAATGGGAAAAAATATTTTGTTTTTCGTTCTATCAGCTATCATGTGTGTTTCATTTTCCGCTTGTGATGAAGAGGATGCGGACACAACAAAGCCAGTCATCACGTTGGATGAGCCGGAAGACGGTGATTCACTACGTATAGGAGAAAGCGTTCATTTTGAATGTGATTTTTCCGACGACGTGGCTCTTGGCAGCTATCTGATAGAGATCCACAACAATTTTGATGGTCATGGACATAAGACTAGAGCCGACGAGACTGTGCCATTTTCAATTAAGAAATCGTATGATCTGAGCAATCTCCGTAACACTCATGTCCATCATCATGACATTGTGATTTCAGACGACGCGACTCCAGGAGCATACCACTTGGTTGTCTATTGCACCGACGCTGCTGGCAACCAGTCTATGGTGGCTCGTGACATCATCCTGTCGCACGACGCAGAGTCGCACCATCACCACGATGACCATGAAGGAGAAGAACATGATCATGAAGACTAATATTATATAGCAATCTCTAAAAGAAGAGATTTACAAACATGCGAACTGGTTATGGGAATAATCGGTTCGCTTTTTTCTTTCTTACCACTTATTTTTTATGGCAAAATTCCACAAAATCCATCTTCAAACCTTATTTTTTGCCCACATCACCCCAAACATCACAAAATCTATCACCACCGTCGGAATATATTCATAGAATTATCTTCTACATTCTGCATTTGAAACAGGCGAAACAAAGTATAGTATACTACAATTTTTAGATTATATAGTTTTTATATCCGCAGTTCAAATTTTCTTTTTCGGGAATTAAAAACCGCCATAAATTTGCAAAAGAAAAAAAACAAGAAACCAAGAACAAAAAATAACAAAATTATGGCTAATTTTATTGAAAGTACATTGGAGTTGATTGGCAATACGCCACTTTTGAAACTCAACAATTATTCGAAGAAGGCAGGAGTTAAAAACGCAACTATTCTTGCAAAGTTGGAGTATCTTAACCCAGCAGGTTCAGTGAAGGACCGTATCGCTCTTGCGATGATCGAGGATGCCGAGAAGAAAGGCATTTTGAAACCAGGTGCAACAATCATCGAGCCAACATCAGGTAACACAGGTATCGGTTTGGCAGCAGTAGCAGCAGCCAAGGGATACAAGGCAATCCTTACCCTACCCGACACCATGAGTGTTGAGCGCAGAAACCTTCTTAAGGCTTACGGAGCAGAAATCGTATTGACAGAAGGAGCTAAGGGAATGAAGGGAGCCATCGCAAAGGCAGATGAGCTGAACAAAGAGATTCAGGGATCTGTTATCCTTGGTCAGTTTGTTAACCCAGCCAACCCTAAGATCCACCGTGAGACGACAGGTCCGGAGATCTGGAACCAGACAGACGGCAAGGTAGACATCTTCGTAGCTGGTGTAGGCACAGGCGGAACATTGTCTGGTGTAGGAGAATTCTTGAAGTCGAAGAATCCTAACATCAAAGTTGTAGCCGTAGAGCCAGCGACATCTCCAGTTTTGTCGAAAGGCACAGCAGGAGCACACAAGATCCAAGGAATCGGTGCAGGTTTCGTTCCTGAAACATTGAACACAAAAATTTATGATGAGGTGATTGCCATCGAAAACGAGGACGCATTCACAGAAGGAAGAAACTTCGCAATCAGTGAAGGTGTCCTAGTAGGAATATCTTCAGGAGCCGCGCTAAAGGCAGCTACCATCTTGGCAGAACGTCCAGAGAACAAAGGCAAGAACATTGTAGTGTTATTACCAGATTCAGGTGACAGATACTTGTCAACAGCATTGTTCTCAAATAATTAATCACAATACATACAATTTCAACGTATGCCGATGGTAAAAAAGCCGTCGGGAAGGGAGTATAACTCCTGACTTGACGGCTTTTCCAAAAATCACTATCACTTAGTTTCAAATATATTTTCTATGTTCATCGATGGCAGAAACGCCGTCGAAAGGGGGATTTATATCTAAAAATTTATGACTGAAAATCAAGAAAAATTACGCAATAACCATCCGTGCTTTGCATCTAAGCCAGGCAACCTCGGAAGAATTCACTTGCCTGTCAGTCCGGCTTGCAATATCGGCTGTCGATTTTGCAGTCGTGTGCTGAACGACACGGAACACCGTCCCGGTGTCACAGCGAAAGTGATCACCCCTGAAGATAGCATCACCATATTGAGAAAGGCATTGAAGATATGTCCGGACATCAAAGTGGCAGGCATCGCAGGACCAGGCGACACATTGGCAACAGACACAGCTCTAGAGACATTCCGTCTGATTGACAAAGAGTACCCACAGCTGCTGAAATGTATGAGCACAAACGGACTACTTCTAGACGAGAAGGCAGACAAAGTGATCGAGGCAAAAATCGACTCGCTGACAGTCACAGTAAACGCAATCGACCCTGAGATAGAAGCCAAGCTAAACAAGTTTGTCATCTACCACGGCAAGAAATACGATGCGTTGGAAGGAGCCAAGATTTTGATTGAAAACCAATTGAATGGCATCCGTAAGATTGCGGAGAGCGGAATCACAGTAAAAGTCAACACTGTATTGGTGCCAAGAATCAATGGAGAGCACATCGAGAAGATCGCAAAAACAGTTTCCTCTTTGGGTGCATCTATCTACAACATCATCCCATTGATTCCGACATACGAGCTGAAGGACGAGAAAGCGCCATTCTGCTTCCAGATTGAAGAGGCAAGAAAGAGTGCCGGCAAGTATATCGACGTCTTCCGCCACTGCAACCGATGCAGAGCAGATGCTGTGGGAGTGCCAGGAGTAAGCGAGTTTTCTAAAGAGGTTTATTCAGAAGATTTTGCAACAACAGAAACATTTTCACATGGATAACAAAAAAGAATACAATGCTTTTCGAGTAGCGGCAGCCTCAACCGACGGAGGATACACCGTCGACACACATTTCGGCAGGGCCTCAGAATTCTACATATACCAGTTCTTCGAGGGCGAATGGGTCTACGTCGAGAAACGCACGGTGCCACCTGTTTGCCAGAACGGAAGTCATTCAAGAGAATCGATGGAGAAGACGGTGGAATGTTTTTCTGATTGTCAATACGTCACGGCGTCACGCATAGGAGCAGGAGCCAACGCGTTGCTGGCAGAAAAAGGAATTGTCGCAATGGCTTTGCCAGGTGAGCTGCTCGATGCTCTAGACAAAATTTACAAATACAACGAGATTCAAAACTTATTTAAATAACTGATCGTCACAATTGAGTGGCACAAAACTAAAACATCAAAACAATGGGAGAAATAAGACAGATAGCAATTTATGGAAAAGGTGGTATTGGTAAGTCAACAACCACTCAGAATCTAACAGCAGGATTGGTAGAACATGGCAAGAAAGTAATGGTGGTAGGCTGTGACCCTAAAGCAGATTCCACACGTTTGTTGTTGGGTGGTCTTGCGCAGAAAACAGTATTGGACACAATCCGTGATGAGGGTGAGGACATCTCACTTGACAGAATCATGAAAGAGGGATTTGGAGGCACACGCTGCGTTGAGTCCGGTGGTCCAGAGCCAGGTGTAGGATGTGCAGGTCGTGGTATCATCACATCAATCAATATGTTGGAGAATCTTGGAGCATATACAGACGATCTTGACTATGTGTTCTATGATGTCTTGGGAGACGTGGTTTGTGGAGGATTTGCAATGCCTATCCGTGAAGGAAAAGCCAAAGAGATTTATATCGTAGCATCAGGAGAGATGATGGCATTGTATGCTGCCAACAATATTGCGAAGGGTATCCAGCGTTACGCAAAGACAGGTGGAGTACGTTTGGGAGGTATCATCTGTAACTCAAGAAATGTAGACCGTGAGTTGGACTTGCTTCGTGCTTTCGCCAAGGAGCTAGGCACACAGCTAATACACTTTGTACCTCGTAACAACATTGTACAGCGTGCTGAAATCAACAAAAAGACAGTTATCGAATATAAGCCAGATTCAGATCAGGCAGAAGAATACAGAAATCTAGCAAAGGCTATCATAGAAAATACAAGTTTTGTGATTCCTACACCAATGACTTCTGAGCGTCTGGAGGAGATTTTGCTTGAATACGGTTTGATGGATAATGCGGACGATTATCGCATCTAAAATAATATCTATGTGGACGCACAAAAACGCGTCCACTTATAAAATTTAGAATTTGGAGGCGTATGAGTTATAAAATCGCAGTTGCAACCTCCGATGGTCTGAATGTCGATTTGCATTTTGGTTCAGCCCCAAACTTTGAAATTTACGAAGTAGAAGGTCTTGACTTCCAAAAAGTTGAGAAGAGGGATGCGCCAGACTTGCCAGAACAAAAACAATTTAGCAATAACGCTGGATGCGGCACAGGATGCGAGACTGGCAGCAATGACGGTTGCAATTCTGGCTGTGGAAGCGGTTGTGGAAGCAGAAATGGCTGTGGAGGCAGTGAAAGATCAGAATCCGTCGAAATGCTTTCCGACTGCAGAAGTGTAGTCTGCAAGAAAATCGGACGTAACATACTGAAACAATTTGAACGAAAAGCCATCTCGGTCTTCGATGTCGAGTTGCCCATCAAGGAGGCTTTATCAAAAATCGTCAGCTACTATAGCAAGCTCGACGAAAGAAAATTGAAATTTAAAAATCAAGAAGAGTAAAATTCACTATGGCAAACAGAATCAATCTAAATATGACCACCGTCGAAAATCGCGAATTACGACTTGGAACGATTATCGGGTGGGACGGCTCGGCGAAAGAACTGATTGAACAATCGGCATACGATGAGCGAAGCATAAAAAAACACGGAGGATGCAAGGGTGCAGGACAAGGTTGTAGACTTTGTGAGCTACAGAGCCCATTGAACCAGGAGACGATGTGTTCCAACGCCATCGTACAATGTCAGATTGGAAACCTTACTGACTGCGTATTGATCAACCACGCTCCTATCGGCTGTAGCAGTGAGGATGCCAAATTTAATCTGACAATGCACATGGGTCTTGCACGTCGCGGTAAGCCACAGCAGAACACACTGAATATCAGCACTAATCTACAGGAGAAAGACATGGTGTTCGGTGGAGCCGCAAAACTGAGACAAGCCATCCGCATCGCTAAAGAGAGATATAATCCTAAAGCCATCTTTATCGCTATGGCATGTGCCACTGCAATCACAGGTGAGGACATCGACAGTGTAGCAGAGGAGATGGAGCCAGAGGTTGGTGTTCCAATCATCCCATTGCACTGTGAAGGATTCCGAAGCAAACACTGGAGTACAGGTTTTGACGTGGCATTCCACGGTGTGTTGAGACAAATTGTGGAGAAGCATCCGAAAAAGAAGCAGAAAGACCTTATCAACATCATCGCATTGTGGGGAACAGACTGGTTTACAGACCTTTTGAAGCCACTTGGATTAAGAGTCAACTATCTATTGGACTGTGCTTCATTTGAGGAGATCCGTCAGGCATCAGAGGCAGTAGCTACCACAACATTCTGTGAGACACTCGGAGGATACATGGGAGCTGCGCTTGAAGACCAGTTCGGTGTGCCACAGATCGACGCTCCACAGCCTTATGGAATCAAAGGCACTGACGCATGGTTGAGAGCCGTCGCCAAGGTTGTAGGCAAAGAGAAAGAGGTCGAGGAATACATTGAAAGCGAACATAAACGTATCGCTCCTAAATTGGAGGAGTATCGTGAATATTTCAAAGGCAAATATGGAATGGTATTGACAGGTTCGGCCTACGCACACGGACTAATCAGCGTATTGGCAGAATTGGGTATCAAGAATGAGGCAGCGCTTGTATTCCACCACGACCCAGTCTACGATGGAGCAGGTAAGAACCAGGATACTCTTAAAGAGTTGGTCGAGACATACGGAGATATTCCACACTATACAGTCAGCAAGACACGTGCATTCCAGTTGCCACAACTTTTGAAACGTGTTAAGACAGACTTCCTTATCATCCGTCACCCAGGTTTGGCATCTGTTGCCGGACACCTTGGTGTACCTACATTCGCACTTGGAGACGAGCATATTCCAATCGGCTACGACGGAATCTTGCGTGTAGGTGAGATTTTGAAGGGAGTTTTGGCACGTACAAAGTTCAACAAGACATTGCAGCGTCACGTCCGCCTGCCATACAACGACTGGTGGTTTAGCCAGACAGATCCATTCAAACTCACCAACGACAAAGATGTATTCAAGGACATCGAAGAGAAACTCGGTGAATAATTTCACAAAATTCAAACCATCAAAAGAAATATTCAAATGAGCGAAATACAAAAGAAAAAGCCTTCGGTTATATCCGATGTCAGATATGCCTGTGCGGTGGGTGCGACAAACACCGTAGTTGCCATCAAAGGTGCTGTTCCAATCGCCAACTGTAGTCCAGGCTGCCAGTTGAAGACGACAGCCATGTTGACCTTTGAGAATGGATTCCAGGGAAGTATCGCAGCTGGAGGCGGTAACATGCCAAGTTCAAATGCCACTGAAAACGATGTGGTATTCGGAGGAATCAAGACACTTGACAATCTTATCAAGTCGTCACTAAAGATTTACGACGGTGATTTGTTCGTGGTTCTGACAGGTTGTACCGGAGAGTTGATCGGAGACAATGTCCCAGACTTGGTTGGCAAATACCAGAAAGCAGGATATCCAATCGTCTACGCCAATACCGCAGGATTTAAGGGCAACAACCTTTACGGACATGAAGTAGTTGTAGACGCGATTATCGACCAATTCGTCGGCGACTACAGCGGAGAAAAGAAGAAAGGATTGATCAACCTATGGTTTGAGACTCCATACTACAACCAGAACTGGAGAGGTGATTACCAGGAGCTTGCACGTATATTGCGAGGAGCAGGATTCGATGTGAATGTGCTATTCGGTCCTGAGAATCCAGGAGTCGAGGCATGGAAAAGAATTCCACAAGCTCAATTCAACTTGGTTGTATCTCCATGGGTGGGTGTGAAGAATGCGGAACATCTACAAAAGAAGTACGACCAGCCATACCTTCACATTCCAGAGATTCCTGTAGGTGAAGAGGCTACAACGAAATTCATCCGTCAGGTGGTTGAGTATGCGGGAATCGACAAAAAGCAGTCTGAAGAGTTTATCAAGCAGGAGGCTAGCATTTACTACTACTATCTTGAGCATTTCTCAGAATTCTTCGCTGAGTATTGGTACGGAATGCCAAGTGAATTTGTAGTTACAGCAGACGCTGCGTATGCTTTGGCTTATTCTAAATTCTTGGCAGACCAAATCGGATTGATACCAAAGAGAGTGATTATCACAGACAACACTCCAGCTAAATTCCGTCCTGCCATCACAGAATACTTCAAGAATAATATATCAGAAGGTGTAAGCATAGACGTCGACTTTGAGGAAGACGGTTATGAGGTAGAAAAGTTAATCGAAGGCGTAGAGTTCACAGCAGGTAAGCCATTAATTTTGGGTACTTCTTGGGAATTGACACTTGCTAACAAAAAAGGAGCTTTGTTCTTCGAGATCTCTACCCCATCGTCAGAGACTCTCATTGTCAATCGTTCTCACATCGGCTACAAAGGTGCATTGCAATTCTTGGAAAGAATCTACAGCGCATCAGTAGGCGGAAAATGATCTAATTAAATCTTACATCCAAAAATGTCGTCTGGATCAAATTCAGACGGCATTTTTTTTTGATATACGCATCGTCTCTTCAATTTTACATATTAATATAAAGGTAATATTCCGTCTACTTCATATTCGTTTCTACGTTTCGATTATCAAATAGCAGAATATTCTATTTACTTTCCTAATTTCAAGCACCCCATAGAATAAACACACTGCAATACGGCAAAGTATAGGCAAATATTCCATATTTTTCAATTTTGTTGTAACAAGTTCGCAACAGCATTAATTTTGCAATATCAAAAAAATAAAGGCAAAAACATGACTACATTAATTAACATAGACATAGCTACAATGGTAAGACGCATGATGCGAATGCGTCTGTCTATGGTTATCGAGCGTGTTTCATTTGCCGAGATCATTTCAGCATTCACTATGCTGTTATTCCCTAAAAATCCACGTTGGATACTCTTCCGATGTCACGTTGATGGATGTTGTTGCCGATGTTGTAAATCGGTTTGTTAAGGAACTTCTATCTGACAGTTCTTATCTATCAAATATTTCCACAAAGTTTGTATTTTAAAGTAGATTGCAAATTGTAGGAGCATACATTGTATTCTCTCCACTTTCTGCAAACCGCACAAACATTTATTTGGATAATTTTTCAATCATTCATCATTTTATCTTTTAAAATTCGTTAAACATCTAACAATGACGGATATGGCAGTGTATAACAACGTTTTGGATTTGATTGGCAATACGCCACTTGTACAACTTTCAAGATTAAACACAGGAAAGAGCTCACTCTTCTTGAAATTGGAAAATCAAAATCCTGGAGGCAGCATCAAAGACCGTACAGGATTGAATATGATTGTTCAAGCGGAAAAGCGTGGAACCATTCGTCCGGGACAACTAATTGTTGAGGCTACGGCAGGAAACACAGGTTTGGGACTTGCCCTAGCCTCTCGGATGAAGGGATACAAATTATTGCTGGTGATTCCGGACAAAATGAGCAATGAGAAGATCAATCATCTTCGCGCACTTGGAGTAGAGGTTGTCATCACCCGTAGCGACGTGGGCAAAGGACATCCAGAATATTACCAAGATTTGGCAGCAAAAATCGCAAATGAACGAGGTGGTTACTACATCAACCAGTTTGAGAATCCAGACAACCCCGACACGCACTTCCTGACAACAGGCCCTGAGATATGGGAGCAGATGGAACATAAGGTAGACGCGGTTGTCGTTGGAGTTGGCTCAGCAGGAACATTGACTGGTTTGACAAAATTCTTCAAAACAGTGAGTCCGCAGACCGAATTCATCCTAGCCGACCCCAAAGGATCTATTCTTGCAGACTACATCAATCTTAAAAAGCTACGTGACAACACAGGCTCATGGTACGTGGAAGGAATCGGAGAAGATTACATTCCAAAGTTGGCAGACTTCGATTTAGTGACAAAAGCCTACGAAGTGACCGACGCTGAAAGTTTCACCGCAGCACGACTGCTTCTGCTAGAAGAAGGAATATTGGCAGGCTCGTCAACAGGAACTCTTTTAAGCGCAGCTTTACGTTATGCTCAGGAACAAACAACACCCAAACGAATCGTCACTTTGGCTTGCGACAGCGGAAATAAATATCTTTCAAAAATGTTCAACGACGATTGGCTGAAAGAGAAAAAACTGACTCTCAATTTATAATTCTTGATTAATCAGAAGCTTTAAATATGATCAAAAAATGGCGATAAAGATTGAGGATTGTTAAGGGCGGAACGCACTAACCTCCATCACTTCTGCGAGTTCACAAGAACGAACAGTAAAAATCAAGTTTGAAGTTAATAATGAGTATTGTACTCAACTCCAGTTGCTATTTTTTATCAAACAAAATCCAACTATAAACTATTTAATTTTACTATTATGTCATTAGGATTTTCAACACGAGCAATTCACAATGGTGAAGAACCCGATTTCAGAGATGGAGCAAGCGGCGACGTTGCAGTCCCTATACATTTATCGACAACTTTCGCAAGAGAGAAGGCTGACAGCCCTACCGCAGGATACGAATACACACGTAGTCTTAACCCTACAAGAAAAGCGTTGGAAGAGAAACTGGCATCATTAGACGGTGCTAAATATGGACTTGCCTTTTCTTCCGGATTAGCAGCCGCATCCACAGTCATCATTTCACTCCTAAAAGCTGGAGACAACGTAATTGGCTTCGACGACCTATACGGCGGAACAAGACGTTTGTTGAGCAACGTCTTCATAAATTTCAATATTTCAACGACATACGTAGATGCAACAGTGCCTGAGAATATTGAGAAAGCGATAAAAGCCGAAACCAAGCTTATATGGATAGAGTCGCCAACCAACCCATTATTGAAGATTGCAGACATCAGAGCAATTGCAGGAATTGCAAAAAGACACAATCTAATTCTCGTGGTAGACAACACTTTCTTGTCACCATACTTCCAGAATCCACTTGAATTGGGTGCAGACATCGTGGTTTACAGCACCACAAAATACATCGGCGGACACAGCGACACTTTGGGTGGATCCGTCGTCTTGAACAATGAAGAATTTTATAAGAAAATATCCTACAATCAGAATGCCGTGGGTGCGGTGCTCTCTCCTTTCGACAGTTATCTGACACTACGTGGAGCAAAAACACTTGCAGTGCGTATGGAGCAACATCAAAAGAATGCTTTGGCATTGGCTGAGTTTCTACAAAGTTCGCCAAAAGTGAAACGAGTGCTATATCCAGGATTGAAAAATCATCCACACCACGACATAGCAGCATCTCAAACCAGAGGTTTCGGCGGAGTCTTTTCTTTTGAGTTGGAAGGCAACCTTGATGACGCACAACGTTTTCTATCCAAATTGAAACTTTTCGCAACAGCCGAAAGCCTCGGAGGAGTGGAGAGTTTGGCCGAGATTCCAGCCATCATGACACATGCCTCAGTGCCAAAAGAAGTGCGTGAGAAAAACGGAATTTCAGACACTCTGATCCGCATCTCCGCAGGTATTGAAAACACAGAAGATTTAATAAACGATTTTCGACAGGCGTTGAAATAAATATTTATCAATCTGCTAAAAACTAAAACAAAAAGTTATGGGTAAAATTAAACCAGAATTCCAAGAGAATGTTTCTGAAACGCTCTTGATTCCACTCTACATGAGAGCACAAGAATCCAAAGAAGAGAATCCGATTATCGTCGACACAAAATCGGTGGAACTCCTTTCAAAGGTTGATTATGACTTTTCAAAATTTTCAGCAGATGAACGATGTCAACGCTATATCTCACTCCGGACAAAATACTTTGACGAGGCTGTAAGAAAATTCGTCGACAAATATGACGATGCGGTTGTTGTGCTGATTGCCTGCGGTTTGGACCCTCGCGTCGAACGCATCTCTATCGAGAAAGAATATCAGGTGTACGAACTGGATCTTCCGGATGTCATTAATCTAAGAAAGAAATTTTTGCCTGAATCATCAAACAACAGATATATAGCAGGCAGCATCACAAATGACGAATGGATCCAGACAATCAAAGCAAGTCATCCTTACGGTCATTTTCTATTCATTTTGGAGGGAATCTCCATGTATCTTACAGAGGAAGAAATGAAAAACGTCTTTAAAAATATCGACGACAATTTCGACCATGCCGAGGTCCACGTGGAGCGTATGAACAAATTTTTCAGCAAACGCACATATCTCCAAAAATCTGTCAACAATACCAACGCGACATTCAACTGGGGATGTGATAATCCCAAAGAGATTGAGCAATGGTGTGAATCCTTTAAGCTGAAGGATGAGTATTACTACTCAGACGAAAAGAAAAACGATTTGGAGAAAAAAGGATCCGACGCTGAGAAGAGTAAGTTCGTCAATATTTTCAGTCGTTCCTTGGGCATTTGGTCTTACGAAAAAGACAAGAAATATCTCAGACTCTGTTGTTAACAGGTAACGTCTATTGATTTATATATGACTATTTTTTAGGCTCTCTTCATCGGTCATAATGTTAAAAAGAGCCTTTTACTAACCCATTACTGTTAGAATTTGCGACATAGAGAGAGGAGGAAAAAACAAGTCGCAAACCAAGTTTTTTTTAACAACAAAATTAAGACGAGAATGAAAACAAAAATATTTTTTCAAGCATTAGTACTGTTTCTATTACAAACAGTGACAGTGAACGCACAGGACTCCATTTCTGTAAACAAGGAACAAGTATCCAAAGAAACGACGTCGAACACACAAGACATCACTTCTGAAACTGCAAAAGATTTGATTCCGGTAGTGAGATTCGGAGATGATATCAAAGTGAAGTTAGGTGGTTTCTTCAGAGCTGAATATTATGTTGATAGCCGTGAGATAGTCGGTGCCTGCGACGGACTTTTCGGTTTCTTTCCACAAGACAAAGTTTACGACGCTAACGGAGACGACTTGAACGAAGTTGTGAGACAAAACTTCTCAACCCAGGCGACTCGTTTCACCGCTACGGTAGACGGTCCGAACCTAGGAGGAGCAAAATCAAAAGCCTATGTTGAGTTTGATTTCTCCGGAGGAAACGCCGTAAATGTCAGATTGCGACAGGCTTGGGCAAAATTCATTTGGCAAAAGGGAGAGTTGCTTTTGGGTAAGGCTTGGAATCCATTTGCTGATATTCCATTCCCTTATGTGGCAGGTTTGCATGTCGGTATTCCGTTCCGCCAGTTCAACAGAGGAGACCAGATACGCTACACATTTAAGCCAACAGAACATGTAAGCTTTGTGGCAGCAGGAGTATACCAGACCGAGCACAAGTCGATACTTGAGGAGTCGTCAAACAGCGATATACGTCAGAACCCAGTGCCGGAATTCCATTTGCAGTGGCGTTACAACTCGTCTAAGTTCAGTGCCGGACTGTTTGGTGAATTCAAGAGCATACGTCCGGCTACCAAAGTCACAAACGAACAAAAACAAGTGTACAAAACTGATGAGACTGTAAATTCTTACGCATTCAGCTATTTTGCACAATATTTGGCAGATCGTTTTGGACTGAGAACTGGTGGTTTGTATGGAAAGAATTTGGGAGAATACTTCCAGCAAGGAGGCTACGCAGTGAAATCAATTGACGAGCAGACAGGCAGACGCACATACTCAACATCAGCTGTCACCTCATATTGGTTGAGTCTTTCATGGGGCAAGAAATGGTCTCCAAGCCTATTCTTCGGTTATTCTAAGAATCTAGGTTTTTCTGACAACATCTTAGCTGGCGGCAATTTCTTTGGCAGATGGCAAAACGTAGACCATATAATAAGAGTGTCTCCTTCATTGAAGTTCTCCCATAAACAATGGACTCTACAAGCAGAACTCGACTATAATTCTGTAGCATACGGAAAGGTTGACTACGCCGACCACGGAAAGGTGAAAGACACACACAACGTATCTAATGTCAGAGGTCTGATCGCAACAACATTCTTCTTCTAATAATCACAATAAAACGTAGAAACTGTATAAGTTTTATAATAAGGATTGTTATAATCACACTTCAACAATGCAATCCTTAGACAATAATAGAGTTTAGACACAAAAAAACAGACATAGTCTACTTTTTAGATACATCTTCTTATTGTTTAATTTAAAAATATCGAACTGTATGAAAAAAATTAACTTAATCACAGTAGCATTGCTCTTTTTTTCTTCATTCTTTTTCTCTTCATGTGGCAACGCGACAAAAGATTCTAAGGAATCAAGTGTAGAAAAGAAAGAAATTTCAGTAGGTTTTTCTCCTGGTCCATATTCCGACCTATTCAAAAAGACTATCCAGCCAGCACTTGAGAAGAAAGGTTACAAAATCAAGATTGTGGAATTTACAGACTGGGTGACTCCAAATCTTGCGTTGGCAAACAAAGAGATAGACGCCAACATTTACCAGAACACACTATACAGACAAAATTTCTGTGACACAAAGGGCGTTAACCTGACAGCCACATTCTCTGTTCCGACTGCCGCACTCGGTCTTTTCTCAGACAAATACAAAGTGAAAAGCATCGACGAGTTGAAAGCCCAGCTTCAGCCAGGAGGCATCGTATCCGTACCGAACGATGCTGTCAACCTAGCACGTGCGCTGCGATTCCTTCGCTCCATCGGTCTGATTACAATTAAATCAACAGTCGACGACAAGACGGCAACAGAAAACGATATCGACGAGAATCCATTCCAACTTAAAATTGTACCATTGGAAGCTGCTCAATTGCCACGCTCACTCGATGGCAGCACGCTTGCTGTCATCCCTGGCAACTACGCAATATCATCCGGATTGAAACTATCGTCTTCCATTGTCGGAGAGACATTGCCATCCGAACTGCTGATCTGGTTCGTTGTACGTTCAGAAAATGCGAACGCTCAATTCGTAAAAGACGCTCAAGAAGCTTATGAATCAGAAGAATTCAAAAACTATTTTGAGAATCCAGAGAACGAGTTTGACAGATTCCAACGTCCACAGTGGTATGTAGACAAATGGAATATCCAAAACAGGTAATATTAGGTCCTTTTGTAGATGCTCGATTAAGTTAATCGGGCATCTATTATAAAAAAGTTAAAAGATAGAAGGTATGATTAAATTTGATAATGTTAGTGTATCGTTTACCAATAAAAAAGGACAAATAGTAGATGCTGTCAAAAATGTCTCGTTTAAAGTAAATGACGGTGAGATATTGGGAATCGTAGGAACGAGTGGAGCCGGCAAGAGTACACTTCTACGCACAGTCAACCAACTGCAGCTTCCTACTGGCGGACATACAATAGTAGACGGAAAAGATATCGGCAGTTTATCGGGAAAGAGTCTTGCCAAATTCCGTCACTCAATAGGCATGATTTTTCAGCAATTCAATCTCGTCAGCACCAAGACCGTGGCTCAGAATGTTGCCTTTGCCATGGAGATCGCCGGACACAGCAAAGAGGAGATCAAACGACGTGTGCCTGAACTATTGAGCCTTGTAGGATTGTCTGACCGTGCCGACGTCTATCCAAGCACATTGAGTGGAGGTCAGAAACAGAGAGTGGCTATTGCTCGTGCCGTCGCCAATAATCCCAAAATATTGCTTTGCGACGAAGCGACTTCAGCACTGGATCCTGAAACCACAAATGATGTCCTGCAACTTCTGGAAGTGATAAACATAAAATTCGGCATCACCATTGTGCTTATCACCCACGAATTTGATGTGGTCAAGAAAATATGCCATCGTGTGGCAGTGATGAACAAAGGCGAATTGGTAGAAATCGGCGATGTATTCGATGTTTTTACGAAGCCTCAGCACGAATTCACAAAAACTCTATTGTCTCACACCTTTGATCTCGACCTTCCTGGACGTCTGACAGAAGACAAGTCGAAACCACTGGTGAAAATCATATATAATGGAGAAAAAGCAGAAAACGCAATCGTTTCCAACGTAGTGAAACTCTACGACGTAGACGTAAATATTCTTCATGGCAAGATTGAGTATATCAACGACAAACCATTTGGCATACTGATTGTCCAATTGATCGGCAAACAAGACGATATTTACAACAGCTTGGATTACTTGAGTAATAACACATATAGAACGGAGGTGATAAATGAACGAGACTAATTATTCCGAACTGCTCAACAACCTGTTGCCAGCGTTCGGAGAAACATTGGAGATGTGTGGAATAGCACTTTTACTTGCAGTCGTATTAGGCACTCCACTCGGAGTGTTGTCATATATTACTAGCAAACATAGCATATGTCAAAATAGAGTTGTGAACCTTATAGTCGGCTTCTTTATAAATGTCATCATGTCGACGCCGTTCGTCATTCTGCTTGTGTTGCTGTTGCCATTCACACGTTTTGTGGTCGGCACATCAATAGGTCCTGAGGCTGCTTCAGTACCTCTTGGAATAGTGGCAATCGCATTCTACGCCCGTTTGGTGGAAGGAAACCTTCATGCTATAGACAAAGGAGTGATTGAGGCATCATTGGCTATGGGAGCCACATGGTTTAGGATTGTAACCAACGTCTTGTTGCCAGGTGCATTCAGTGGAATGATCCGTGGACTTACCGTTCTGGCAGTCACATTGGTCGGCTATTCTGCTATGGCAGGTATCGTAGGTGGCGGTGGTGTCGGCGACCTTGCCATCCGTTTCGGATATTATAGGTATCAGACAGACATCATGATCATCACTGTGCTTTTGCTTATCATCTTAGTGCAGATTATTCAGACTATAGGAGAAAAAGCGTCAAGAAAAGTGCAGAAATAAACATCTGAAGACAACTATCCTAATCTTCCATCAGAATAGTTTTTCTAAAATATTGTTTATTTTCATAATAGTCCAAACGAATATTCTATAAAAATACCCAATAATAGGTAGATTATCTATAATCATCCGTATTATTGGGCATCTTTTTCTATCGCAATACCTTTGCAATACAAAACAACAAGTAAAACTAAAACATCATATATGGCAAATATTCATCAGTCCATCGCAGAATTAGTGGGTAAGACTCCCCTACTGCAGCTTAACGGATATAAAAAGGCAAAAAATCTTGGTGCGAACATCATCGCAAAATTAGAGTACTTCAACCCCAACCAGTCTGTCAAGGACAGAATTGCCCTTGCAATGGTGGAGACAGCAGAAAAAGAAGGCAAACTTAAAAAGGGCGACACAATCATAGAGCTAACCAGTGGCAACACAGGTGTGGGACTTGCAGCAATCGCAGCAGCCAAGGGTTATAATTTCCGCGTCTACATTCAAGACCAAGTGTCGAAGGAGCGTTTTCAAGTGATTCATGCATTGGGTGGAAAGACAGTGAAACTTTCAGAGGTTCCTGAAATCGTGGAGAGTTTCGAGAAAAATGGTCCTGACTTCATCGAGTGTGTAAAGGCATTGGAGCGTCACGTGGCAGGAGAAAAAAATCTTTGGTTTGCCGACCAGACTCGCAATCCAGCCAATCCAAACGTACATTTCAACACTACTGGCCCTGAAATTTGGAACGACACAGACGGAAAAGTCGATGTCTTCGTAGCTTGTGTGGGTACAGGAGGAACATTGTCCGGAGTTGGAAACTTCCTAAAATCCAAAAATCCTAACGTAAAAATATACGGTGTGCAGCCTACAGAGGACTCATTCCAGTCGCCTGAACGACCAGACCAGGAAGAAATCACAGGAGTACACCCATTCGAAAACACAAAAGAGGAATATATTCCAGCAAACTTGGACCGCAAAGTGTACGACGGATATTTTGAGATACATACAGACCAAGCCTACGAAGCTGCACGTCTTTTGGCAAAAAAGGATGGTGTGTTAGTTGGAGCCTCATCTGGCGCAGCTCTTTACGCAGCCACTCAACTTGCTCAAAAAGAAGAATTCAAAGGCAAAAATATAGTTGTGCTTTTGCCAGACACAGGTTTAAGATATCTATCGACTCATTTGTTTGAAGAATAAAAATTAAAAAATCCATGGCCATAAATTTAAACAATTCCAATGTAGCTGTGCGTGAGAATCGTATCGGTTCGATCACCGGCTACATCGGTTCATTAAAAGATTTAGCAGAGAAATCACAATGCGGCACATTGAAAGGATGTGCACGATGTTTCTCTCAGTCAAGCACTTGTCTATCCCTTTGCGGATTGAGTCAGTTGGCAGGAATCCGTGACGTCGCTATTATCCATCACGGTCCTTCAGGATGCTCTGTGACCAGTTCGACCAGCTACTATATGTCGAAAGTAATGTCGAAGAAACGTGGTGTCACATCAGACACTGTCTATGTCGGAACTGACATGAACGAGAAAGACACGATCTTCGGATCAACGGAAGCTCTTAGAAAAATCATTCTGGAGACATACAAACGCTACAAACCCAAAGCGATATTTGTGTCGAGCAGTTGTGCAACAGGAATCATCGGTGAAGACATCGACAGCATCGTCGACGATGTGAAAGATGAAATAGAAGTACCGGTTGTCGCTGTGCACTGTGAAGGATTCAAGTCGAAGATCTGGGCGACGGGATTCGATATCTCCGACCATGCGGTCATGCAATCGATCGTCCAGAAGCCACGTCCTGGAGTAAAAACCAACAAGATCAATTTCAAGAACTTCTTCGAGTCGGCACGTCCAGAAATTATCGAGATGTTCAAGCAGTTTGATCTGGATCCCGTCTTCTTATATTGCAATTCGACGGTGGAAGAACTTTCACATCTTTCAGAAAGCCTTGCCACAACATGCATCTGCGGCACTTTGGGCAATTACCTTGGCAACGCATTGGAGGAGAAATACGGAGTGCCATACGTACGAAGTATCAACCAATGTGGAATCATCGGTTTTGAGACATGGCTTCGCGAGATCGGAAAAGTGACACACAGAGAAGATAAGATAGAGAAATATATCCAGGAGCAACGTGCCATCTATCTACCAAAGATAGAAGAGGTGAAGAAAGAGTTGACTGGATTGACCGCCGTCCTCGGTATGGGTCCGGGCTACACATTTGAGGTTTCCAGAGTGTTGAACGAGCTTGGAATCAAAGTAGTGTGGGCTTTGGCTTGGCACTACGACAAAAAATATGAGAACGGAGATGTGCCTCCATCAATGAAATATCTGTTGGACAACGACATTGATTTCGAGACATCTGTGGCCGACCAGCAGAACTACGAGGTGATGAACATCCTCAACAAATATAAGCCAGACATGTATCTTTCACGTCACCCCGGCTCTACAGTCTGGGCGATAAAGAATGGAACACCAGCGATCTATGTGGCAGACGAATACATGATTTTCGGATACAAACACACATTGGAGTTTGCAAACGCAATTCTCGACACTGTCAGAAACAGAAGTTTCGAGGAAAATCTTGCGAAAAGAACCAAACTTCCATACACACAATGGTGGTACGAACAAAAGGTTGATAAATTTTTTGAGGAGGCAAAATAATGGCAAAGATACTTGACAAACAAAGATATAAATGTGCATTGGCGGCTATGCAGACCGTCCAGGCAATCGACCGTGCATGCCCAGTGCTCCATTCCGGCCCTGGCTGCGCGCAAAAACTTTCAGACACGACAGGAAGTTCGGGATACCTGTCGCCACAGATTTTCCCTTGTACATCCATCAACGAGAAAGATGTGGTGTTCGGAGGAGTGAAAAAGTTGGAATCCACTATCGCCAACGCGTTGAAGGTGATTGACGCGGATTTGTATGTGGTGTTGACGGGATGTATACCTGAGATTGTGGGAGACGACGTCGCAGATGTTGTATCTAAATTCTCCGATGCTGAAAAACCTGTAGTTTTTGCACCGACAGCCGGCTTTAAGGGCAACAACTACAAAGGACACGAACAGGTGGTGGAGGCAATCGTCACCCAGTATCTCAAGAAGTCGGACGACAAACAGAAAGGACTTGTAAACATCTGGGCTGACGTGCCTTACCAGGATCTATTCTGGCTTGGAAACATCCGTGAATTGGAGAATCTCTTGACTGAAATCGGTCTTACACCAAACACAATATTCGGCTATCAGCGTGGCATCGAGAACATCAACAAGATTCCTCATGCTGAATTCAACTTGCTTGTCTCACCATGGGTAGGATTGAAGAACATGAAGACGATGGAAAAGACGCTTGGAATTCCATATCTCCACTACCCTGTGTTGCCTGTAGGAGCCACAGAGACAGGTAAATTTCTCCGTGAAGTCGGCAAATTCGCCAATATCGACGAGGGAAAAGTCGAGGCAGTCATCAAGAAACATGAGGACTACTTCTACTACCTGATCTCACGTTATGCCGATCTCTTCTTGGAAAACCGTGTGATCAACAAACAATTCAGTGTCGTGGCTGACGCTCAATACTCTTTGGCTATCACAAAATTCCTTGTGAACGACTTGGGTTTAACACCTGCCAAGCAATTCGTCACAGACGATACGCCAAAAGAGTATCAGGAAGCAATAAAGGCAGAATTCAATAATCTCAACTTTGGAATCAAAGCCGACGTCGCCTTTGAGACTGACGGATTCAAGATCCACGAGGCGATAAAAGAGCACGACTATCATGGCTATCCTTTGGTGTTGGGCGGATATTACGAGAAAGAGTTGACAGAGAAATTGAAAGGAAACTTCCTCAATATTTCATGGCCAGTCCTAGACAAAGTAGTCTTTGACGATTTTTATGTGGGCTATACAGGAGGAATCCGACTGATCGAAGATATCTACACAGTAGCGGTTCAGCGATTCAATTAGTCATTTATGACTCTGTAAAAATTTAATTCTAAAGACTTTTATTTTTATGGCCGGCATCTTGTTGACATTCTATAGGAAGCGATTAGCAGCATCACAACCAAATGGAATACAACAAGATGCTTTATTAATTATATCATGAGTGAAAGGAATTTAGACTTTGACACGATAATCGAGCGTCGCAACACAATGTCATTGAAATATGACTATGCGGAACGATTAGGTTTTCCAGCGGACATATTGCCACTTTGGATTGCCGACATGGATTTCAAGACATCTAGTTACGTGCAAGACGCGCTGAAAGAAGTTGTCGAACATGGAATCTTCGGATACAGCGAGGCATTGTCAGATTATTATGTCGCTGTAAGAGAGTATTTTCAAAAGAAATATAATTATGATTTTGAAGAAAGAGAATTGATAAAAACGCCAGGCGTCGTATTTGCCATTGCCGTAGCCGTAAGGTCGCTGACCAATGAAGGCGACGCGGTTATGATCCAAAGTCCTGTCTATTATCCATTTTCCGCCACTATCGAACACAATGGCCGAAAAGTTGTAGACAGCACTCTGACATACGACGAAAAAGAAAACAGGTATGTCATTGATTTCAAGGATTTCGAGCAAAAAATCATCGACAATGATGTGAGATTATTTTTGTTGTGCAATCCCCACAACCCTGTATCAAGAGTATGGAGCAAAGAAGAGCTGCTGAAATTGGGAGATATTTGTTTGAGGCATAATGTGCTAGTGGTAAGTGACGAGATACACGCCGATTTCACATTCGTAGGAAAACACCACGTGTTTGCAAGTCTACGACCTGAATTTGAAGACATTACCGTCACTTGCACATCTCCGTCCAAAACATTCAATCTTGCCGGTCTGCAACTGGCAAACATAATCATAAAAAATCCGACAGTCAGGAGAGCTTTCGTTCATGAATACAGAGTCTCTGGATACAGCGAACTGAATGTTATGGGATATGTCAGCACCGTCGCAGCATACAGGAATGGAGGCGAATGGTATGATGCGATGCTCGAATATATAAGGAAGAATGCTGAATATGTAAAAGAATTTGTCGACGCGAATCTTCCCAAAATCAGGATGATCAACCACGAAGCCACATATCTGGTGTGGTTAGACTTTCGAAAGCTAGGATTGTCCGTCGATGAACTGGACAATAAAATCATCTATCAATCAAGATTATGGCTCGACAGCGGAAAGATATTTGGAAAAAGTGGAGAAGGATTCCAACGCATCAATGTAGCATGTCCGAGAAAAATACTTGAAGAGGCAATGAAGAGATTAAAAGAGGTGTTTGGATGAAATAGCATCGCTATACTAAAATCTTATTTCGAATGTTATAATGTTAAATGGTGTATCTGATTTCCGATACACCATTTTTTTGAATTCAGCGACTCAAACCGAAAAATTTAGGGTAAAATTGGCGGTCACAACCGAAAAATTCAGTTAAATTCAGCGGTTACAACCGAAAAATTTAGGATAAATTTGGCGGTTACAACCGAAAAATTCAGTTAATTTCCATACAGCAGGCAGGTTTGAAACCTGCCCCTAGGGACATAGCATTACGAGACAATTCAAAAAAATGACGGAAGATAACATGCGTCGTTTTCTTCCGTTTTGTTTTCTCTGTTAAGAGTTTTCTAAAACAAACTTGTTTGTGGATTTTCCATGCATCTGAATGCAGTTTTCCGTTTATACACTTAAGAATAAGCCATAAACTACTAAAGAAACCGCGGGCAGGTTTCAAACCTGCCCATCATCGATCATGATCTTATTTTGTTAGTTCTTTGTTGTCGGCCATATCTTTCTTTTCTCCATTTCTGGCCTTCTTTATATTGAAGAAAGTAAGCGAATCCGTCTGGTGAGCCACACCGTTCACCACCACAAAATAGTTTGGCACCTTCTCCCCTTTTTCATTCAACGTACACTTGACATACGTCTTCTCCACCGTCGCTGGAGAAATCTCGTCTGCTAACACAGAAAAATATGCCACTACCAATAATGCCCCTAGAACAACTGTTCTTAAAATTGCTGTCATCATAACCTTAAAATTTAGTCGTTAAACATTTTTGCTCGTCTGCGGAATATCATTCATTCCCGTCGACATTGCAAAAGTAGATCAAGGCATTGCAAAGGCACGGACAAAAAAAGAAAGCCTTACGGACAGGTTGTGAATTTCACAATTTGCACAAAAGATTCACAGATTGTACGGAATAGGAAGATCTTTCTGAGGAATTATTGGTTTCATAAAATATTGAAGGAGAAGAATTTATACCGATCGTTGAAAAAAGAGTCTCATATAATATCTTTCTATTTTTTCGATCGTTTATTTTTGCGACGTGAAATAAAACCAGTTTGACGAATTATGATTAAAAAGAAATATACCAACAATGACATTTACGAATTTCTCCACAAAGAAATATGTTTGACCAAAGTGATACCCGACATGACGACGGATGAGCTACGAGCCAAAGAATCCGACCCTTACTTTTGGAAAAACCTGAGCGAACTGTTGGAATGCTTCAGAATATGCGACGCCTGCCACAAACCAATGATTGAAGGTTTCTGTATAGACGACGGTGCTGAACACTATTGTTCTCCAGACTGCCTCCATACGCAGATGACTGACGAAGAATTCGAAGAACAATACGACAACAGTAATGGAACCTCCTATTTCACCAACTGGTATGAGGATTCTATGACGTATAAAAATGGGGAATAAATATTATTCTTACTTGACAGATTATAGCAATTATTCAAAATATTGGCATTTCTTTCGTTTATCCATCTAAGATATTTTTATAGAATTCAATAAATCATTCCACCAACAAATTTCTATGAATTTCAAGAAGTTTTTTGCTTGGCATGAATCGTTCTGGTAATAATAATGATTTGCCTTCATATTTACCAAAATACTCATTAGCTGCTTCATTAGTATAATAATCCTTTATTTCCTTACTTACAATCATTCTATAATCATCATCAAAAGATATCAGATGTTTATCAAATGCAGCATCATAAGTAGCACTTAAACACAATCCATTTTCTGGATTCATTCTATGCGTTTTATTTTCAGCCCACGGAACGATGTGGCTTGCACGAAGTAACTGAGGAATATTTAGTCCAGACACACAACACTTATTTCCATAGTTTGCCAAAACCATTTTACGAAAATAACTCTGACCTAATCTTGCTTTTGCAGAAACATCTTTATCAAGTCCTTCTTTGTCAATTTCAAATAGAGAAATCAACTCTTTTGAAACGGTTGTGCCTTTTGTGTGACCAGATATTACTTTTTCTGCTTTCTTTTCTTCCATATCATATTTATGATATATTAGAAGTTGTTTCACGGCAGCTGAACAAAACCCCTTTCCTGGATAGCTTTTTTGTCCTTCATTAACGTTACGAAATATTGAATCTTCGCCTTTTTTTAATAAAGATTGTTGATCTAAAACGAAATTCGCTATTCGAGTTAACAATTCGACATCATCAACAAACGTTATAGACTTTCCATTCAAATCAAAAACATCGTTATGTTCGAACATTTCATCAATTATATGAATGGCTGTTATATAACTCTTAGCTGTTCCATTTTTGTGCCCATATACAGCATATAAATATTCTTCAAAACCTTTTTGTGTCATATATCGTAATTTTTTACTTCTACACTACCTTCTCAACAACGACACCTCTCCCTCTTTGCTGATTTTATCTATCCGACGTAATTGAAAGGAACATTGACAAGACGAAATGGGTTACAATATGGAAATGGATATACCTGTTCTTCTTATGATGTGATTGTCTTGATATTCACGTCATTTTTATTATTTAACAACAAAAATTCAAACAGAATTAGAAACAATCCCAAATTTCACAAGTCATTCCGTCTACAAAATAATCTGAATTAACATATAATTTTCTTTCTAAAATATAGCCATTTTATATTGTATGTCTAACTCCATGTTATATTTTCTTATTAACGGCATCATCCAAACGTCTAAACAAATGTGATAATAAGCTCAACATGTCCAAACAATCATTTTCAGTGAATAATCCGCTCCTCTTTAACTCTCGGATTTCTTCATGTGCAATAGGATTACGAACACCAGACATCATTCCTGCAGACATGAATTTTTGCCCTTCCTCTATATTTTCTTTTGTGCTTTGTGAGAATTCGCTTCCATCGCTTTTCTTATATTGCGATGAAACAGAAAGAATTGCTTTATCTTTTCCAAATACACTAAGCATTAGTTTTTGACCGTCATCATCAACACCTGCTTTCATTTGTACATTTGTTTGATATCTTTTTAATGACTCTTCAACAGCACGGTAAAAATCTTCTTTTTTGTAGTCTTCATAAGAAGATTCTTTTACTGTTTGATGTAAACGCCGCCAATGATATTGTGCATATTCGGGAATAAGAGTGTGCAATGCATCAATAACTTCGCTTTGTTTTTCGCTTTCCAACTCAGAGTTTTCCACCACAGAATTCACAATTTTTTCTACCCCTTTTTGAATGTCTGGTGTTAATGTAGGATACCATTGGGCCACATCAACTTTTGTCTTTTCCGTGATTTTTCGTTCCCTTTCTGTTTTTCTTTTGTCACGCCAGTCACGTTCTATAGAAGAAAGCAATTGTTTTAAATTTTCCCTCAACTCTGAAGTTATGGGTAGGTCCCAACTTAATGACTGCCTGTCTGTTGAAATAATATCTTCTTCTTGTTCATCAACAAAATCAACGTTTAACCATCCTGTCAAATATGAATAGAAGTGGCTGGATTCTCCAACACCGAAAAATTCTGAGGCATTTACCATTCGACCATGAGCATATAAAGTTATTCCTCGAAGTCCAGGTTTTAATGGTTTTTCTGTTGCCAAAAATTCACCAAAAATCTGCTTTTCGTGCATATAATGGTTGCTATCATCTATAACAGTAGGAATCTTCCATATGAATTGAGTTTCTATATTTTTATACCTCAAAGATTTATCAATACGAATTGGAACTCCTCCATTTAAGGTTATGTCTGCGACAAAACTATCATCAAAAAAATCGAATAATCGTGCAAGACTATTTGCCAAAGCTTCAGCATCAAATGATGTCTTTCGTTTAAGATCAGTCAAAATGATAGTTGTTCCATGCTCTTGTGGGTCACATGTTTTTTGTGAATGCAGTGGTTCGTAATTTGGTTTTTCGGAATGAATTATTTTGTCCCAATTCATGGTGAACTCTACACAATTACCATTTTTCTTTGTGATAATATGTATTGTGTCTCCTATTCCAAAAAAAGCCAGCTTTCCTAATCCTTTTCGACCTGTAACTTTTCTTAATCCATTTTGACTTAGCCCATTATCGGAATCCCTTCTTTTACGTCCAATTCTTAAGAAATTGTCGTTGATTTCATCAAATGTCATCCCAACACCTTTGTCAACAACTGCAATGCTTTTCTCTTTTTCATTGTCAGTAAGAATGATATGAACCTCTGGGGATTCCGCGTCATAACTATTTGCTATCAACTCAGCAATAGCATTAGGCAATTGTGAGTACATTTTGACGCCCAAATGCTCTATGGTTTGAGGATCAAAACTCATTAACAATTTTTGTTCTTGATTTGTGTTCTCCGCCATAACTAATTAAGCATTTGAAATAATGGTTTCACCTAATCTTCTCGCATATTCGCAAGGAACAGCATTCCCGATAATTCGGGCTGCACCAGCGATACTGTTGGTTTTGAAAACATAGTTCTTCGGGAAGGATTGTAATGTAGCTCCTTCGCGAATGGAGATGGCTCTATCTTCGTCAGGATGCGCAAACCGTCCATTGGACACGCTGAAAAACTTGGTCGTTATTGTTGGCGAAGGCCTGTTCCACCACATTCGTCCATAATTATCTTTGAAAATATCATCTCTTCCAATATAACATTTTAACTGCAATTGTGGTTGGTTTGCCCAACTCAATCTATTGCCTCCATTATGTGGCGTTAATTCCATACGTTTCAAGCTATCAGCACTTAAACCAGCAACTGTATGTTGAAAATCGGAGGTGTCTTTGTGTCCAGCCGTTATCTTTCCAAAACCATTTTTTTCACCTAACACATCAGCGACAGTATAAACTTTTTCAGACTTTTTGGGTAGGGAAATCTTGACATCATCCAAACGTGTCGCAATAAGAGAAAAACGGCGACGACTCTGAGGCACCCCGTATTGACTCATGTCAACAATTTCCTCGATGTGACGATAGCCTAGTTTTTCTATTTTTTTTAAGAATTTTGGCAATATGGTCTCTTTGTTAGTTACGATACCTGGTACATTCTCAACCAAAATATAACCAGGGTTATAATATTCTATAAATCTGGCAAAATTCATTAATAAATCTTTTGAAAGCTCCGCTTTTGAATGATCTGTGTTGATGATACTATAATATTGGCAAGGGCTACAACCAACCATAATCAAATGATCATCATTCTTTTTGACTCCAAGATTCTTTTCAAAATAGTCACTACGTAATTTCTTCACATCCTTATGAATAAAAATACTGCCTTGGTTATTATATTCATACGTCTCTTTTGCATTTTTATCAAAATCAACTCCTGCTATCACATCAATTCCAGCTTGACGTAATCCACACGTCATACCGCCACCTCCACAGAAGAAGTCGATAGCTTTATATGTTATATTTTTACTATTCATTTCAAATTCCTATATTTTTCTCCAAAAACATCTTCAACCCCACTAAATACTCAGCATCCAGATTCCAGTGTTGGGTGTTCTCGTAGTTGCGATTAGCATCCTTGATTAAATTCCTTTGTTCCTTTGTATCTTCCAACAATGTTTCAAGATAAGCATATATCTTGGTCTTCTTTGCAGGAATGGTCAGTGTGGGTGGTGTCTTGGTTGATATTCTGACCTTGCCAAGTTCTCCTTCGTATGTTTGCCAGCAATCCATTACGGGTTTGTTGTCGGGATTGATGATGTTTTCCAGTAAATCTTCTAGTGCTCCTGCATCTTTATTGTTTGGCAACAAGAACAACTCAAAATTCACGTTGTTGGTCTTTCCCCATTGGGCTATCTCATTTTTGCGAGTTTGATAGTCTTTGTCTGCATCTACAATTACGAGGTTTACACCGCCATTGGCAGACATGGAACGCATACGAAGTGCGGAGGCTTCCGTTTTGAGCTTGTCCCATCCTTTGAGAATTACTAAACGTTCGTCTGCGATGGTTTCTCCAAACAAGTGACTGATATATTGCTTGAAAAAACAAACATCAGCAATTCCTTCCACAAAGATATTGAAATCCTTTTTCATAGTACTATGCTTCTTAGTTCAATATCATTTATGCTCGCTTCATGCAGACCATTGTAGGTTAGTTTATAAGCCTGATGACCCTGCAGTTTCGTATTCTCTATCGTATAAAGACGCATTTCCTGCTGATATTCTGGATGTTCCTCCAACATCTCGTTCAGATGAAGGAGCGTCTCCTTGCTGTGGGTTGTGACAAATACCTGTTTGTTGGTTTGTGTAGCCAATGCAAGTATAGCCTCCCAAAGTTTCTTGTGGGCGGAGTAATGAAGACCATTTTCGATTTCATCGATCAGGATAATATTGTTCATAGGGTTTGCGGATGCTGCCACGATGTTCAGGTAACGTCGTAATCCGTCGCCCATCATGTTGACTGCCATCAACTGGTCGAACCCTTCTATATTGAAGAATACCGCATTGTTTAATATTTCAACCCCTGTGATGCGTTTGTCGAAATATTGCATACGTTCCACTACAAGATCTTTTTTCTTTCGTTTAGCCAATTCCACCAGATCATTTATAGGATTGCCCGAGGCTAAGTCAGCAGGTATAAAAGTCACACTGTTTTTTTCCATATAATCATCCGCCATCTTTTTGCCTGTGACAATACCATTGGGTCCGTATGTTATCCCACACTCATAATGTTTCGTTTCTGCTTTTGATTCCAAATCAAATAGCATTTTCAGTGTGTTGATAAAAGCTTTTGTCTCTGAGGTCGGAATTTGTCCGTTTTGAAAATTTCCCTGTGACTTGTCGTCAAAGGTATAGGCCATTTCCAACATTAGGTGTCGTTTGGTCTCATCCTGCAGATATGATGTAATTTCTGGCTTAAATTTGAAATCACCATTGTGGAAAATGTAGCTCAAATCGGAGAAACTGCTAAAACCACGAGCTCTGAGGGAGTTCATTAGTTGTGGCAAGTCTGGGTTAGACATGCCGACCATAAGTAGCAGGCACTCCAATACCGAACTTTTTCCAGAGCTGTTTTGTCCCAACAACACATTCACCCTGGAAAAATCCTCTATCTTCAGAGATTCAATACCTCTGAAATTCTTTATCTCTATGTTTTTGAATCCGTCCATGCACTTTGTCCGCTCGTTGCAGGCTCATTGGTGTATTATAAATGAAATCATTGTAAAATAATGACTTTTAGTATTATAAACCATATCGTCACACCACGACAGCCATACAACTGTTTGATTTGCAAATATATGAAAATTGTAGTAGAAAAGCAAATTCGGAAGATTTGATTCATAAAATGTATGCATACATTTTGATTTCCCCATCGTCTTCCCCATCCTATTTCCCCAAAATGCTCATTCACAAATATTTGCTCTCACTATAATCTAATCTTCCACAAGAATATAATTCGTACTTCTGCCGCCAGACTCTGCCACTCTGAGAATTCCGTATGCTACAAGTTCCTGTATGTCTCGAAGTGCGGTAGATGAAGAGATTTTATTTATGACGCGATTATACCCGATATTCGCGTCATATTTTGACGCGAATAATCGATTCATTCACGTCATTTTAGCTTTTTATCAGCAAAAATTAAAAACAAATCTAACAAACTATCCCCTATTCCACAAACAATTCCGTCTAAAAAGAATATGGGAAATTTCCCATATTCTTTTTACATCATCCTATTTTCCCCACGTCTCCGCAAACGCTTATTCATGGATATTTTTCTCTATTATTTTGTCTATCTGACCGACATAATAAAAAGGAATGTTGATGAGACGGAATGGCTTACAATCCGGAGCCGGAGTAGCTATATCCTGAACACTATATTCACCACTCCAAATTCGGATTCCTGTGACGTACTGATCACAATTATTTACAAATGCATGAAGCGATCTAAGATGAGCATTTGTCCCAGTCTTCACCTCTATAGGGATTATGCGGTTGCCATACTGCCAAACAAAATCCACCTCCGCAGATGTTCCTTTCTTGTCTCGAACCCAGAAATATTGGTTCTCCTTATAATGGGCATCCAATACAGGACGAAGTTCCTGAGCCACAATATGTTCCGCTGCACGACCACGCCAAGTGTCAAGCAATTCCTTGTTCTGGAGATATTCCAACTGAATACCAGCAAAGAAATTTGTCAACCCATTGTCCACCATCATCAATTTGGGAGAACGCCGTTTGGCTGGCATTGCTGGAGCTGTGGTTGCAGTCACAGGATAATCCAACGATAGAATAAATGCTCGCTCTAAAACGTCCATCGCGTCATGTATTTGGGTAGACGTATAACTGCTGTCTCCAAACTTATCAAATGTTATCGTTTCTGCTGCAGAATACCACGCCGTGGACAATACATGCCTTAAAATCTTCACTTGATCCTCACTTTTCACAAATTTCTTCGCATCCTCATTATACCCCTTAAGCAAAGAGTTGAATATTCGCGACAATCGCTCAACATCATTTGTTTGTATGTATTCAGACACTGCTTCTGGCATTCCTCCTATCAAAGCATAAGTGTTGAATGAAGATATCATATCATCATGCAACACTTCCGGCACTGAAACATTGCGAAGCATATCTGCCCATTCAACCCCTTCCTTCGCTTCTATATATTCGTCAAAGGAAAATGGTCGTAATGTCAAATACTCCACTCTTCCAACAGGAAATGAGATATGCTTACTTGTCAAACTCTGCAATCTGCTACCTGCCGCTATCACATAAATCCACGGCATATCTTCATAAAAATAACGAAGCATCGCCACCGCAGCTGGTTCTTCTTGTATTTCATCTATAAATAGAAGTGTTTTTTTATTTCTATCTTGCACCAGATGATGCTTCATACATACGTATTGCCATACATCTTCTACTTTGCTGAATTTTCGAAATATATCAGCATCTTCTTTCTCAAGATTCAAAGATATAAACGCATCAAATTCTTTGCCAAACTCTTTGACCAATGTGGTTTTTCCTACTTGTCTGGCACCTCTAAGAACCAATGGCTTTCGATTTATATTTTCACGCCATTTTCTCAACTGTAAAATCAAATTTCTAACAAACATAGCTAATAAATTGATATACCGACACAAAGATATAATTTTCTTTCTAAAACATAGGCAACTTTTAGTTATTTTTCTTCTAAAACACAGGCAAGATTCAGCTATTTTCTTTCTAAAACATAGGCAAGATTCAGCCATTTTCTTTCTAAAACATAGGCAACTTTCAGTTATTTTTCTCCTAAAACATAGGCAGGATAGGTCTCACGACCTATCCTTTGGTATGCCGCGCCTACGGTGCTAAAAGTGGTGTGTCCGATGGTAATTTCGGATAAAATAATTAAATTTGCATCGTCAAACAACCGAATATCTTAATGAACTCATACATATCATCAATTCAGTATTTAGGCATCATGGTGCAGGGCGGAAATATCTTCTATTTTCTGATCAACGCCATTTTCCTTTTCTTCATAATGCCCAAACTGCAACCTAAACGTAATGCGGCTGCCGCTGCCATTCATAACTCTCTTGGCTGGTTGTTGCTGGTCTACGTTGCTAACTATAGTTTGTGGATCGTTCCCGAACTCTTCCAACCGCAGTGCGGATACTACCGAATCGGAAATGTTTACCCCAATTATAAGACGCTGATGGAGTATATGGACCTCGCTATCCTTCCGCTTTCCATGGTGTTCGGATCCACCGTCCTTCTGGGCAAAATGCCTCCAAAATGGATCGGACCGGCTATCCTTTTGCCTTACTTGATCTACAGTCTGAATGATATTTTTGAAATTCTTCCGTTCAAACTTTACACGTTCGCTTACATATCCACTATCATCGTGGTGATCGCACAGCTTGCCTGGTACGGCTTCTTCATACGCAAATTCGACAAAAAACTGATGGAAAACTGCTCTAATATCGACCGTCGCTCCATCAAATGGGTGTTTTGGACGCTCGTGCCCCTTCTTGTGCTCACAATCCTATATATTCCTCTCAATATGATGACCAACGTGGATGAATGGATGGTGCTTTATGATTTTCTCACCCTGCTTGTCATAACCGGCATCGTCGGTCATTCTCTCTCTCATAAGGTCGACGAGATGACAATAGAGCTTATCTCCGAACAGATTGAGGAGATGGAAATCAAAGGCGACGGTAGGAAAAAGGATGTAGACGCGAATGAGCCAGAATCTGTCGACGCTGCACCGTCGGCAAATATAGATGTTGAGGCAGGGGAACAGAAAAGCCAGGCAGACGAATCTTCTGCATCAACTGATAATGCCAAAGCCCAAACTTCTTCATCTCTCAGCAGCAAGTTTATGGATTTCGACGATGTCTTCAAAAAGCTGGAGGATGAAAAATTCTATCTCGACACAGAGGTCAACATCGACTGGATATCAAGCAAACTCGGCACCAACCGCCACTATGTGTCAGACTATCTCAACCGTGTCAAACATGTCTCTTTCTACGAATATGTGAATTCCCTCCGTCTCATCTATGCCGAACGACTGCTGAAGGAGGGAAAAGAAAAATTGGCAGACATCGCGTTCATCTGCGGTTTCAACAGCGACCATACATTCCGTCGACTTTTCAAAGAAAAATACGGATGCACTCCTTTGCAATATCAAAAAAACGCATGATTTAATAGCGGTTTTTCAGATTGAATTTCCACCTCTTTTTCTCAAAAAAAGGCGTAGCCTTTCTCTGTAAACCTTGTGCCTCTGTGTTTTTTATTAAATTTATGTGCTCGCCTACGGCTCGCATTTTGAGAGAGGTTAGGGCGTTCCGCCCTTAACAATCCTCAACCCCCAAAAAAAGTTCAAACAATCCGATTTAGTACATAACACTAATACACAATATCTTACCAATTTGTACAATTTGTGAAAACGAACAAATTGTGAACTTCACAAACTGTCCACGCACATTTCCTAAACTGTCCGTCCAGCCCCGTAATCATAGTCTATCTTTGCTACGTCGATGAGAACGAAAGAGATCTCACCTGACACAAGAATTAAGATATTCATTCATTAAAAATTTACGACTATGAAAAAGATATTATTTTCAATCGCATTTGTGGCTGTTTCATTTATGGCAAACGCATTAGAGACACAGTTCTTCTCAGTTGATTTCGACAAGATGGAATTAGTGAAAGACGGAGAGACATATGAATTACTAGAGGTCAGCAAGAAAGAGTTGGTAAACGGCCGAGTTGTGACATACCGCTGCATGGATCAAAGTTTGAGAGCAGTAGCATTCAAATTATTGGTATCCAACAAAGGAAGATTCTTGAGATTCAGAAAATGTGTATTGGAATCAAAATAAATTATGGCTGATAAATAGGTCATTGTATTTGAGGATTGCAAAGGGCGGAACGCCCTTGCCCTCCTCTCCAGTGCGAGCCGAAGGCGAGCGCATATATAGGTAGAATAAACAAAGAGACTTGGAGTCTTAAGAGAAAATCTGCTTTTTATAAGAAAAAGAGATTGAAATCTACCATTATATGGAATAATAACATTTTTTTGACCGCTCGTCCTTTGGACTCACGAAAGAGAGGTGGGGTTAGGGCCAATATCTATCAAATATGGGTTTAACAATCCTCGTAAAAATCAGCCATTATCTAGGACAAAGCCTTGGTTAATTGATTTGTCGTGCGTACAGGTAGAATAAATTTCCATTAGTTTAGAATAAAGCTTCTCATGATTGAATGCGGTGGTTATTGACTAATCACCGCATTCTTACATGAATAAAAAAAATTTGATGAAGAACAAAATATATTAGGTCGTAGGGAAGAACACTTAGACAAAACCTTAATTGATTTTGTGTTCTGTGTTTTGTATGTTATTGTCCGCCACCTTATTGTCGGCCATATGTTTCTTCACGTAAGCTCTTGCCTTCTTTACCTCAAAGAAAGTACGTGAATCAGTTTGGTGAGCCACACCTTTGACAACGACAAAATAGTTTGGAACTCTATCGCCTTTTTCATCAATAGTACATTTAATGTATGTCTTCTCTACTGAAGCGAAATCAAACTCGTTTGCCAAAACTGGAGTAAAGACAAATGCTAATGCAATTGAAAGTGTCTTAAAAAATGAAGTTTTCATAGTTGTAAAGTTAAGTCGTTTATGTTATGAGTTTTTGTATTCAGGAATTTGTTGTTCCCGTTTACAATGGCAAAGATAGAGCAACGCCAACGATGACGACTTTAAAATCACTCCAAAATATAGGAATTTTACTCCACGTTAAAATCTGGTGAAAAATTCAGCATAAATAGATGGGGGTTCCATAAAGCAATCTGCAAAATAACGCCATATGTTACAATAATATTTAAATGATGTTACATTTAGCACTCAGATGTCACGATATTAAATGTTAAATGTAGAGACGCGCGGTTGTGCGTCTAATAGATTAAGGTTTTGTCCTATTTTATTACTGATATTTCTATTTTTTCGTCTGAAAGACGCTATCGAGCAAAGCGAGAGTAACCCGTGACGAAGTCTCGGGCCCCTTAACAATCCTCGTAAAAATCAGCCATTATCTAGAGCAGAACCTTGATTAATTGATTTGTTGTGCGTATAGATAGAATAAAATTTCAGTTTAAAAGAAAGCTTCATATAATTACGAATGCGGTGATCAGTCAAAAATCACCGCATTCGAACATGAAAAAAATTTAATTAAGAACGATGGATATAGATCAGAGGGCAGGATCCCAACCTGCCCTCCGTCTAACATTCAACAAAAATACAAACAAGAAATTTATCAATAAGACAAATTATAACGGATTATCTATATATTCCTCCATTTATATACTGGCTCTACTCTCCTAAGCATCACCAGACAAATCTTTTCTATAAAATTTAGAATCTGTTATAAGCGAGTAAAAATGAACAGTTATATTATGCTCATCTTCGACTCATACCAGAGAATAGGAGTAATCCTTATCTCTACTAAGACTTAAACAAATTCTTAGTTGATTTTGGGTTCTGTGTTTTGTATGTTATTGTCCGCCACCTTATTATCGGCCATATTTTTCTTCACGTAAGCTCTTGCCTTCTTGACCTCAAAGAAAGTACGTGAATCAGTTTGGTGAGCCACACCGTTGACAACGACGAAATAGTTTGGAACTCGATCGCCTTTTTCATTAATAGTGCATTTAATGTAAGTTTTCTCCACTGAAGCGGCATTAAAATCGTTTGCCAAAACTGGAGTAAAGACAAATGCTAAAGCAATTGAAAGCGTCTTGAAAAATGTAGTTTTCATAGTCGTAAAGCTAAATACTTTTTATAATATTTGTTTGTGTTCACGAAATTGTTGATTCCGTTTACATTGGCAAAGATAGAGCATAGACAAAGACAGACGCATTAAAAATACTCCAAAATATAGGAAATTTACGCCATGTTTAAATCAGATGAAAAAAACGTCATGAATAAATTGATTTTCCATAATAAAACCTACAAACCAACGCCACATGTTACAATAATATTTAAATGATGTTACATTTGGCATTCGTATGTCATGATATTAAAATTATAAATTCGGAATGCTAAATTGTATAGACGCGCGGTCGTGCGTCTAATTGATCTATTTTATTACTGATATTTCTATTTTTTTGTCTGAAAGACGCTATCGAGCGAAGCGAGAGTAACCCGTGACGAAGTCTCGGGATGATGTGACGACGATAAAGGACTCTGCCTGAAAGGCAATACCATAAGTACTGTCTCTCGCCTCTTTTCCTTATAAAAAACCGTAGACTTTCTTTAAAAACTCAGAGTCTACGTGTTTATTCTATCTATATGCGCTCGCCTTCGGCTCGCGCTGACAAGGAGGGCAAGGGCGTTCCGCCCTTTGCAATCCTCAAATACGATGGACTATTTATCAGTCATAAATAGGTTCAGTTTTTATTTCAGGCAAAATACTAGGACAGCGATTCAAGCATTACTCTCATCCATAAACAAAAAAGCCACTCGTTTTCGAACGAGTGGCTTTTATTTAGAAATCTATTTTTCAGATTCTCATTATCCGCCGAAGTTATCGAAACGGATCATGTCGTCCTCGACACCTAGGCTGTGAAGCAAGTCAAGAACTGTCTTTGCCATCATTGGAGGTCCACACAAGTAGTACTCACAATCCTCTGGATTCTCATGCTGCTTCAAGTATGTATCTCCCATCACTGGAGCAACGAATCCTGGTGTGTACTTGATTCCTGCCGCATCTGCCTTTGGATCAGGACGGTCCAAAGCCAAATGGAAATGGAAGTTAGGGAAATCCTTCTCAAGCTGCAAGAAGTCGTCAAGGAATGGGATCTCCTCAAGTGCACGTGCTCCGTAGAAGTAGTGCATTGGACGGTTGCGGTCCTCATCTGAAATTCCGTGTCCCTTTAGCATATGCATGATCTGCGCGCGTAGAGGAGCCATACCGGCACCACCACCTACCCAAATCATCTCTCTGCCTGATCCATATACAGGACGGAACTCTCCGTAAGGTCCTGACATGGTCACCTTGTCTCCTGGCTTCAAATTGAAGATGTAAGAAGAAGCGATACCTGGGTTGACATCGAGGAATGGGCTCTCACCTGGTGCCAATACATTTGGAACTGGCTTGCCATCCTCACCCAAGATAGGCTTGTTTGTCTTTGGATCCATCTTGAAGCGTGGCTTCATAGGAGGAGTAGCGATACGAACGTTCAATGTGATGATATCACCCTCATCTGGGTAGTTGGCCATTGAGTATGCACGGATTGTCTCTGTTGGGTTCACACAACGAAGATCAAACATCTTGTTGTTGTTCCAGAAAGGAAGATAAACATCACCGATCAACTCCTTGTCAAAATCATTGTAGCTGATATCAAATGCAGGAATCTTAATCTGTGCATATGAACCTGGCTCGAAGTGCATGTGCTCACCAGCAGGCAAAGCAACCTTGTACTCCTTGATGAATGTAGCGACGTTTCTGTTTCCAATAACTGTACACTCCCACTCCTTTACGCCCATCACAGACTCAGGAACCTTGATTGACATATCACCTTTAACCTTTGCCTGGCAGCCAAGACGCCAGTTGGCTTTCTGCTCCTTACGTGAGAAGAATCCCTTCTCTGAATCTAGGATCTCACCACCACCCTCAGTGATCTGGCACTTGCACTGTCCGCAAGCACCCTTACCACCACATGCTGAAGGCAAGAACACTCCGTTGGATGCCAATGTTGAAAGCAATGACGAACCAGACTCAACCTCTAGCTCCTGCTCTCCATTGATCTTCAATTTTACAGGACCTGATGCCACCAAAAACTTCTTTGCAACAAGAAGGATAGCAACAAGTGTCAAAACAACTACGAGGAATACTCCAATACTTGCTAAAATCAAATTCATGTCCATTTTTTATTCCTCCATTTTAGATTTTAAGACCTGAGAAACACATGAATGCCATAGCCATAAGTCCTACAGTGATAAATGTAAGTCCAAGACCCTTCAACGCTGCTGGAGCGGCATTGTAGCTCAATTTCTCACGTATAGCAGCCAAACCTACGATTGCCAATAGCCAACCAAGACCTGAACCCAATGCGTATGCAAGACAGTCTGACACACCACCGATGTACTGTGTGCTGTCTGGTGACATTGTGATTCTCTGCTGCATGAATAGAGACGCACCCATGATTGCACAGTTTACAGCGATCAAAGGCAAGAAAATACCAAGTGACGCGTAAAGCGATGGACTGAACTTCTCAACTACCATCTCCACCAACTGCACAATACCTGCAATCACGGCGATGAATAGGATGAAACTCAAGAATGACAAATCAACACCCTCAACTAGACAATTTGGTCCAAGAACCTTTGTATAAAGTAGGTAGTTGACTGGCAATGTCACGCACAACACGAAAATTACAGCAAGACCAAGTCCTAAAGCTGTCTTCACATTTTTCGAAACTGCAAGGTAAGAACACATACCTAGGAAAAATGCGAAAATCATATTGTCGACGAAAATCGACCTTACAAATAAACTAATAAAATGTTCCATATTCTTTTCCTAAATACATGTTGTTATTTCTCCTGCAACTCAGGGTTCTTTGCTCTCATCGCCCAGATGATACATCCTAGGATGATCAATGCCATCGGTGGCATAAGCATCAAACCACAGTTCATATAACCTGCCTCGTATAAACAATCAGGAATAACCTGGAATCCGAACAATGTGCCGGCTCCGAATAGCTCACGAATGAAAGCTACAATGACCAATATGATTGCGTAACCAAGACCGTTGCCAATACCGTCGACCAATGAATCTACAGGTCCGTTAGCCATTGCAAATGCCTCTAGACGACCCATCAAGATACAGTTTGTAATGATCAATCCGACATATACTGACAATGCCACACTAACATCGTATGCGAAAGCCTTCAAAACCTCACTTACGATTGTCACCAATGTAGCGACCACCACCAACTGAACGATGATACGTATACGGTTTGGAATAGTGTTTCTCAACAAAGAGATAACAACGTTTGCTAGAGCTAGAATGATTGTTACCGACAATCCCATTACGATTGCTGGCTCAAGCTGTGCTGTAACGGCAAGCGCAGAGCATATACCAAGCACCTGCACAGCCACAGGGTTGTTCAAACCTAGCGGTGTAAGAAATGTTTCTTTAAGATTACTCATTTGTATATCCTCCTTATGTTATTTTTTCAACTCGTCTTTTACTTCCTTAACGATAGAATCAACCTTCGCAACGATTGTATCCTTCACCGCATTGATTGTTGAATCCACGACAGCTATCTTTGCTGCGGCTGAATCCTGTGCAGCTGCCTCTACCTTTGTTGCGCCAGATGTCGCATCTGTAGCAGAAGACAAGAATGAGCTGTATCTCTTCAAGCAAGTCTTCAACATCTCATCAACACCCTTCGATGTGATTGTACCTCCTGAGATACCATCAACCTCACAAGATGGATCTGAAACCTTTCCGTTCTTGACAACGCTCAAAACAATGTTGCCATCTTTTGAAACTGTCTTGTCTACGAACTGCTCTGTGAAGAATGGTTTTGTGATTTCGGCTCCTAGTCCTGGAGTCTCACCCTCGTGACCGAAGTAAGTTCCGTATACTGTGTTCTTGTCTGCATTCAATGCAACATAACCCCAGATAGGTCCCCAAAGACCAGCTCCTCTGACAGGGAACACATATTTCTTCTCACCATTAACATTGCTCTCAAATACGTGAAGCTCTGTTGTGTCAGAATAGTTTGTTTTGAATTCTCCGTCGTAAGCTGAAAGAGTACCGTCTGCATTCAAAATGAAATCATTAACATTCTCCCAATTTGCTGCGACATCGCCATCCTTAATGTTCAAAGCACTCAAAATCTGCTTCTTAGTATCCAACTTGACATTTTCTGTCTGCTTCTCTTTCAAAGAAGAAGAGATGAAAGCTAGAAGGAACGCAACGATAATAACCATTATCGAAGCATAACCGATAGTATAAGCATTACTATTTGTATTCATTTTTCTGCTTTTTTAATGATTATTTATTATTAAGACGGTTCAATCTCTTATTGATGTTACGCTGTACAAAACAGTGGTCTATCAACGCAGCAAACAAGTTCATCAACAAGATTGCCAACATCATACCTTCTGGATAACCAGGATTCATACAACGAATTATAATTGCGACAACACCAATCAAGAATCCGAAGATGTACTTACCGCAGTTTGTACGTGGAGATGTAACTGGATCTGTTGCCATAAACACAGCACCGAAACAGAAACCACCGACACACAAATGCTCCATCCAGTTGAGATTCCAAACCTGATTTGTCTCGCTTCCGATTGCGTTGAACAAGAATGCTGTAACAGCACCACCAACGAATACGCTGATCATTGTTCTCCAGTTTGCAACTCCTGATACCAATAGGATTACAGCACCGATCATGATTGCGATCACACTTGTCTCACCGATTGAGCCTGGCATCAAACCTACAATCATATCGTTAAGACCTACAGGATTACCAAGAGCGTCTGTCACTGTTGTTGTAGAACCGGTTGCCACCTGACCTAGGGCAGTTGCACCAGTGAAACCATCTACAGTTCCATTAGCCAAATCGTTACCTAGTCCGAAAATAGACTCCTTTGCAATCCAGACTGAATCACCACTCATCTTTGTAGGATAAGCGAAGAACAAGAATGCACGAGTGATCAAAGCCACATTGAAGATGTTGTAACCTGTACCACCGAAAATCTCCTTAGCGAAGATTACTGCGAATGCTGTTGCCACAGCGATAATCCAAAGTGGACACTCAATAGGAACGATCAATGGAATCAACATACCAGAAACCAAGAATCCCTCCTGAATCTCCTCATGTTTCCACTGTGCTACAGTAAACTCAATTCCCAGACCGACCAAGTAAGAGACGATGATCTTAGGAAGAACAGCCAAGAATCCGTAGCAGAATACCTCCATAAAGCTTGCCTGGTCGAGCGTGCCAGCCACCAAATAGTTCTGGTAACCAACATTGTACATACCGAAAAGCAAAGCTGGGATCAAGGCAATCACAACAAATGACATCACACGTTTGCTGTCGATTGTGTCGTGAATATGTGTTCCGCTCTTCGAAACTGTGTTAGGCACGAACAAGAATGTTTCAAAACCATCAAACACAGAACGGAACGCTGAAAGTTTGCCGCCCTCCTCAAAGTTTGGCTTCACTTTATCCAGAAAATTCCTTAAAGCTTTCAATTTATCACTTATTTAAATTATTACTCAAATTAAGCCAACTCCTTACGCAAGTAATCCAATCCTTCACGAACGATTCTCTGCGTTTCAATCTTGGATGTGCAGACATACTCACATAGGGCGAAATCCTCAGGTGCAACCTCGTAGATACCAAGTTGCTCCATCTTGTCGATGTCCTTGTCCATGATTGCTTTCACCAAAAACTCTGGCAAAATATCCATTGGGAATACAGCGTCATACTCGCCACTCATGATGAACGCGCGCTCACCACCGTTAAGGTTTGTGTCTGCGACATATTCCTTCTTGCTGCCAAGTAGCCATGAGAAATAAGAATGGCTTGTGCTGAACTTGTTAAGACGTGGCATAATCCAGCCCAACAACTCATTATTCTTGTTTCCTTCTGGGATAACTGTGATCTGGTGAGCGAAAGCTCCGATGAATCCATCTTTGCTAACCTGACGACCAGTCAACGGATTACCGCTGATGTATCTTACATTCTCCTCTGATACCTGACCCTTCACTACAGAAGCGATCTCAGCACCTGGATATGTCTTATAATATGAAGGCTTTGAAACTGATGATCCTACAAGAGCGATAAGTCTTGAGAAATCAATTGTTCCTTTCTTGAATGCAGAACCAATAGCCACTACATCGTATGGGCTGATTGTCCATACAACCTCACCCTTGTTGATTGGGCTGATATGGTTGATCTGAACACCAACGTTTCCTGCTGGATGAGGTCCCTCAAACTCTGTGATGACAACACCCTTCAACTCCTTGAATGCACGGGCTGCAGAATCCTTGTGGATTGAAACGTACACCTTGCCAGTTGTCAACTTTGCAAGAGCGTCGATTCCAAGCTGAAGCTCATCCTTACACTGTGTGTAATCGAACACATAGTCGTATGACGGTGCCAATGGAGCAGAGTCAAAACCGGAGATGAAGATTGCCTTAGGGGCATCGTTAGGATTAGCGACTACATCAAATGGGCGCTGGTTGATGAACGCAAAGAAACCGCTCTCCAAAAGAAGTTTCTTGACATCAGCTGAGCTTAGCTGTGATGGCTGAGCTTTCTCAAATGGTACAGACTCAAACTTACCATCCGACTTCAACCTAATATCCAACACCTTTCGTCTCTCACCACGATTGACAGCTTCAACCGTTCCGCTACATGGAGAGACAACCTTTAAATCTGGGTTAGCCTTGTCGTAGAACAACACCGAACCCACCTTCACTGCATCTCCCTCCTTAACAGCAACTTTTGGAGTCATGCCGTGAAAGTCGTCAGGGCGCATAGAAAAAAACTGACTCTGCAAAGCATCAGACTTCGTCTCTGCTGCCTTACCTTTCAGTTTTATGTCCAGGCCTTTTTTGATTTTAATTGATTCAGCCATAAATGGATCTAAAAAAAGTATTAAAAATTATAGGCAAAGTTAAACCTTTTTAACGATTTTATAACAAATATCCTCGTTTTTTTGTTTTTTATTGATAAATATTGGTGGAAACGGACATTTTGGTATCACATTGGCTTTTGGCCATCAGCATTTAGCATTTAGAATTTCATTCCAGCTCCACCGTCTCCAAATCATAAGGCACCTCTACCCTACCGGAGAATCCGAGTTTTGCCTCTGCCGTATACCTCTCCTTTCGTGTATCCAGTGTCTTCTCTTCAGTATGATATAGCAAAATATTTTTCACGTCAAGAGTAGACGCGATTTCACCCGCGTCTTTCGCAGTGCTATGATGCTTTTCGTATGGATGGAATCTGTCACGGTCGTCGTACAAACAGAAAGCCTCACAAAGCATCCAGTCGACACCTTTCACATAATCCGCACATTTCTCATTATATGGTTCATCACCCAGACAAGCAAGCTTCAGATCACCATACTCCATACGGTAGCCAAACTGCTCCAATTTAGTGGAGTGGATAGAGTACGCAGTGAAGTGGGCACCGATGGCTTCAAACGCCTCACCGTCGCCAATTTCATTGATCAAAATTCCCTTTCCGACCTCAGAAGCGATCTTTTTCGGCAACATTTCCGTCACCATCATCTTTAATAGGCCACAAAGGTGCGAATGACCATAAATATTAAAAACACCTTTGTATTCTCCACGGTTGATAGCAGTGGAAATCATACGCACGATCCAAAGAGCTCCAAGGATATGGTCGGTGTGGGCATGTGTAAGAAACATTGCGTTCAAACTGCGGTAATCGATACCCGCTTTTTCAAGTTGAACAAGCACTCCATTGCCACCGCCAGCATCAGTAAGAAGATTTCCCTCTTCCGTCGATATCACAAAACAAGTGTTATAACATTTCGTCACAAGGGCATTTCCTGTGCCCAACATTGTTATTTTTGTCTTCATCTTACAATTTATTTGGGCGCAAAAGTACTTGTTTATAACGAGAAGAAAAACAAAAAACAGGCGAAAACGAAAACGTTTACTGATTGTGCACATTTTAATTACAGAAACAACCATATTTTGGCACAAAACTCCAAACTAATTTCTATTTTTGTAGTGAATCTAAATTCAGATAGGATTCTAACAATTTAATGCTATGAGAAAAAAATTAGTTTTATTGATTGTTTCATTCATACTTTGTCTGCCAACATTCGCTGCCCGCAAAAAAAAGGAGAACACCTCCACAAAAGAGACAGCAGAGGTGATAAATGCGTCTAACTCTCAACTTAAATTCAATATATTGACCGATTCCACAGCAGAGGTGATAAACGATGATTCCTACTGGAGCATCATATCGATCGCAGTTCCCGAAAGAGTACGAATAGCTGATTATGTGTTTACAGTCACCAGCATCGGATCAAAAGCTTTTGAAGGTTGCCAAAGCTTGACAAGCATCGAAATTCCCACAAGTGTGACCAGCATTGAAAATGAAGCTTTTTCAGACTGCAGCAGCCTGACAAAAATAAATATTCCTTCAAGCGTTAAGCACATCGGAGAAGGAGCATTTTTTGGTTGCAAAAGTCTGGCAGACATAGAGATTCCGACAAAAGTTACAAGTCTTGAATACGGAGTTTTCGAAGGATGCAAAAATTTGACAAACATAAAGATACCAGACAACATCACCAACATTGGAAGCACCGCATTCTACCGTTGTAGCAGTATGAAAAAAATAGAGATACCTTCAAGTGTCACAAGCATCGGAAATGGAGCTTTTTACGGATGTGACGAGTTGAAAAGCATCACAGTCGATCCGAACAACACAAATTATTCTTCTGAGGATGGCGTCTTGTACAACAAAGACAAAACAGAAATAATAGTTGTCCCAGAAGCGATCAAAGGCAAATTCACAATTCCATCAAGCGTGATCGATATAAACAAAGGCGCGTTCGCAAGATGCAGAAATTTGAAAGACATTGAGATACCATCAAGTGTAAACGCTATCGGAGATTTCGCATTTTCTGATTGCGAAGGACTGACAAATATAACAATACCTTCAAGTGTAAGCAAAATAGGCGACTATGCGTTTTCCACATGCAAAAATTTGGCAAGTATAGTAATCCCATCAAGTGTGACTAGTATCGGAGATTGGGTATTTTCACACTGTTACAATCTGACAAACATTGATTTGCCGTCTAGTATAACAAGCATTGGCGACTGGGCTTTTGCCAACTGTGAAGTTCTGGCAAACATTAAAATACCGTCAAATGTGACCAGTTTGGGTGATCGAGCATTTTTTCATTGTTATAGCCTGACAAGCATAAATATTCCTTCAAATGTGACCAAAATTGGTAATTCTGCATTTGAGACTTGTACAAATATGACAAGTATAGAAATCCCGTCTAGTGTCGTAAACATAGGAGAGAAAGCATTTTACGACTGTAAAAATCTAAAAATTGTGATTGACAACACAAAAAATAATCTAAAAATAGGAAGTGATGCTTTTCACGAATGTGAGTCAGTAACATACACAAAAGATGCGACAGAATCAACAAGATCAACTGAACAACAATGAGGTGGAAGCTCGTACAAACTGCTTGACACTCCTCAAATGAAATCAAAATTATACACAAAACAAACTACAACGTATGAAAAAAGTATTGTTAGCGGCTTGCGCAGCATGTCTCTCATTGCAGGTGGTGAGCCAAGAGAATCTGTGGTGGAAAACGCCAGTCAACTCGCCAGAAATCAACAAAGACAACACCGTCACATTCCGTCTGAAAGCGGCAAACGCCACAAAAGTAGAAGTTGTGGGTGATTTCTTGTCGAAAGATGAGAAAGCAGAGATGAAGAAAGTGAATAATGACGTGTGGGAATACACCACTCCCAAAGCGCTTGCACCAGAGTTGTATAGCTATTCATTCATGATGGACGGGATAAAGATTTCAGATCCGTCAAATGTATTCATGTCGCGCGACGTGGTGACAATCAGCAACTTGTTCATGATCGACGGGAAAGAGAGTGAATTATACAAGGTTCAGAATGTGCCACACGGATCTCTCAGCAAGGTGTGGTATCACAGCGAAAAACTGAATGCAGACAGGCGAATCACCGTCTACACGCCTGCAGGATATGAGACAAACGGTCAAAAATACCCGGTATTGTATCTTCTTCATGGAATGGGAGGAGACGAGGATTCTTGGTCGACGTTGGGACGTGCGGCTCAGATTTTGGATAATCTGATAGTGCAAGGTAAAGCCAAACCTATGATTGTGGTTATGACCAACGGCAACTCCGATTTGCAAGCCGCATGGGGAGAATCCCCCACCGGCTATGTCACTCCTACTATAGAATTGCCCAAAACGACAGACGGCTCATTTGAAGAGGCTTTTCCTGAGGTGGTGGCATTTGTAGATAAAGCGTACAGAACAATTGCGGGAAAAGAGTCAAGAGCTATCGCCGGACTGTCGATGGGAGGATTCCATTCAATGCAAATATCAAAAGAGTATCCTACACTATTCAACTATATCGGACTCTTTTCCGCTTCCGCAAGATTTAAGGGCAGAAAAGATTCGCATATCTATGAAAATTGTGAAGCAAAAATAAAAACACAATTTGCACAGAAGCCAGCGTTATATTGGATTGCAATAGGCAAAGATGATTTTCTTTACGAGGAGAACCAGAAATTCAGGTCTTTTTTAGATGCTAATGGATTTCAATATACTTATGTAGAGAGTGAAGGAGGACACATCTGGAGAAATTGGAGAAACTATTTATGCCAGTTTTTGCCATTGATATTCAAATAATAGCCAAGATTTTATACAAACAATAAGGGGCAGGTTTTGAAACCTGCCCCTATTTATTTATGAAATAATCAGATTGTCTCTATATTTATTTTCTAAGGATAACCTTAGAAGCAAGCTGACCCTTGTCGTTCTTGACTACGATAGCCACAACCTTGTCAGCCTTTGTAGCCACACGGCCTTCCATATTGTAAGCGGCAACCAACTCACCGTTTACAACAACAATATCACCATTCTTGTCTACATAAGCGACAATGTCAAAAGCATCAGCATCAACCTGATTTACCTTAACGTCAGCAAACTTCTTAGAAGAGAACATAATATTGTCAGCCAAATAACCAGCCTTACCTGATTTGAAGATCAAATCAAATGATTCAGCTCCAGCAGGAACCTTAACTTCACCTTCGAACTTAGTCCAAATCATCTTGATAGTATCCTTTGCCAAATCAACAATTTCACCTGTATTGAATTTCAAAACGATTGGAAGGTCTTCATTAAGGAAAACCGTAGAATCTGCGTCTTTCCATCTTTTCTTTTCATTTTTATGTTTCTTAAGAAGCATTTTTGAGAAGATAGTATCAGTTCCAGCAGGAATTTTAATACCAGGGAATACAACAGAATCACGATTTGTCTCCATCTGTAATCCATGCAATAGTTCACAATCGATATAACCAGAACCATCTTGATCTCTCTCTATATCTTTTCGGAAATCTCTGAATGCAGTCAATGCAGGACGACCATAATCATCGGCATATGAAACATCATTAGCTGTAACAATTGGACGAATTCCTCCTATAAAAGAAACAGGCTCTAAAGCTGTTCCTATAGGACTCAATTCTGAAATATCAAGAGATTCACCATAAAACTCACCAAGTCCATATCCATCAAAGTTTTCTGCATAAAAAGGTTTTCCCTCCTTAATTGATACAAATCCTAAATTTTTGATGTAAGGGAATTCTGTCATATCACCATTAAGATACTCACGAGCATATGAAACAATCATACCTTCAAGCGTTGTTATTGAAGGGTCTGCATATATATATTTTTTTACCGTAACCCACTCATTTGTAACACCCCATTTTGCATCAATCATGCTGTAGGTTTCACTTTTGGTACAATTTTTAGTTTTAAGACTTTCAGATGTTTCAGAGAATCCAAAAATAAACAATGGTTTATTTCCTTCAGAAATCAAATTCAATTCTCCATGAGATTCAGGAATCTTATATTCCAAAACCATCACATAGTTCTCCGACAGATCCAGTTTATTTAAAGAATCAAATTTCAAACGGACATCCAAATAATGTTGAGACAATTGCTTATAAGCAACGACATTCTCACCATTTACTGTTGTGTCAATCATCTCACTCGGAACCTTAGATCCAAGATCATCATACGGAACATATGAGACATTCTTTGTAATTCTACCATCTTTGATCACCCAATATGGATTATCATAATCAAGTTCCGCAAATGCAGAAAGAGAGGCAAATGCAGAAGCCAAAAATAGAATAAGTTTTTTCATAAAAAAAATAAATTTTAATTTATAAAACACAGCCAAAACTGGTTATATCCAATTTTGGCTGCTAAACAATTCTAAATAATCAATTGATTATCCTTACTTCACGATCAACTTCTCTGTTGTGGCGTTAGTCTCACCAACTACAGAAACGAAGTATACACCAGGAGCCGCACTCAAATTGATTGTTTCAGTAGCACCAGCCTCAACATTTGCAGAGTAAACAGCAGCACCTAAAGAATTAACAACTTTAACAACAGAATTCTCCTTTACGGTAACATTGAATACACCACCCTCTGCTGGGTTTGGAGCGATAACAGGAGCTATAGCTTCCGCCTCTTCCACTGAAGAAGGATCACCTATGATCTTGAAAGAACCCATACCTGAGAACGAAGTCATGAAAGCGAAAGAAAGTTTGTGCTCACCAGGCTTCTCAAAACGGATCTTATGCTTGATTTCCTTATTGTAATCATTGTATGGCTTAACCCAATCCCATGTATTATAATCTAGATTATTTTCAGTAGTTACAGTACCACCTTTACATTGTGGCAAGTACAAAGCCTGGAATTGAGTTTCCTCGCCATTCTCAGTCACCAAACCTGGCTTACCGTCTACAACAATACCAAATGTATTGTAATCCTTATGGTCACATGCAGATACCTCAAAATCATAGTCACCTGCCTTTTTAACATCGATTGTGTAAGTTATCCACTCACCGTTTCCGATGTAACCCAAAGTCATATGAGCTTCTGACTTATCCTTTGAAGAGTAACCGATATCGAAGTACTCTCCTGGACGGAAATTATCCTCTTTACCTGCATCACCAGCATTACAAGGCGATGTATTATTGATATCATTACCTGGACATGCCCAAGTCTCATCATAATCGAAGTAAGCATTGTCTTGGCCACCCTTATCATATTTACCCAAGTCCAAATAGAAATCATTCACACCATCAAACTCCTGTACTTCATAAGGAGTAGACTCACAATATTTCCAGTTATCTCCTTTTTTCAACTGTTCTCTGATGAAATTACCTGATTCTGAGAAACTCATGTTACCGTAACCACCTCCAGTAAATGTTCCTGATGATTCACCCTTATCAGACCAGCTCCAGTTAGCCCAACTTACAATCTGACCACCAAGATTCTTACCATTAGCGACCTCGATCATATGCTCACCTGCAACCTTGTCTACACCAGTGTCTCCTGTATGACTTGAAAGACCCCACTCTGTAATAAATACAGGAACAAAAGCAGCTGCGGCAGAGAAAATACCCAAATATCTCTGTTGGTCACCAGCATAATGGTGGAAACTGTACATCAACTGCAAATTCTTACAGTCATCCTTAAGTTCGATTGGATCCTGGAATGCTACAGTAACATCCTGGTCCCACTGTGGTGTACCAACCAAGACAATAGCATCAGGCAAGTTGCTTGCAATAATAGGAAGCACTTTATCAGCATACTTCTTTACCCAATCCCATACGTTATGGAATTTAGCAGGAGCACCCTCATCGTCAAAATTTGGCTCATTACAAATCTCCCACAAAACATGGTTGTAACCTTTCTGCTTCACATAAGAAGTCATCTCTCTAAAGAAATCAGCATAACCGCTGTAATCACCAGCATTTGGATTTCCTGGAGTAAGAATATGCCAGTCTACAATACAATACATACCCAATGATGCAGTGTAATCAACACAGTTCTTTACCCACTGAATATTTACGCCACTTCCTTCATTGATATACATTGCGATACGAGCCATGTTAGCACCTTCGTTCTTCATCTTTTCGAAGTCTGACCTGTCATCGTAACAACCCATAAACCAAGAACCGTGTGTTGACCAACCTCTTAGCTGAATAGGCTCACCTTTTTCTGATGACAACTGATTGCCAACAAGTTTAAGCTTACCCCACTGCTCGACTGGAGTAGCTGCGAAAGTCTGCATGCAAAGCATTGCAGCCGATACTAAAGTAAAAAGTTTCTTCATATTTTCTATAATTAGAACAAAACAATCACATGTTATAATTAAAAAACTTGCTCTACACATTGTTAGAGCGTCCAAATATATAGATAAAATTTCAAACTAAACAAAAAAAAGGAAATAAATATGTAAAAATACAGAAAAAAGGAGACGCGAATTCTCACGTCTCCACTTACATTATAATCTTTTTTACCTACCCCATCCACCACTATTACTACCGGCTTCTAACTCACTCAACAAGCTAAACTGTATCTTTGTTTTTTCTTTATACTGATTCTCAAACAAATCAAAATCAACATTTTCTGTCGTTGTGTAGAAAGAATAGCCATTCAATGATGAACCGTAGGCAAAAATCAATTTCGACAATGCGACTGGCACTTTGCATGCGGCTATCACATCTCCTGATGAATTAGCAACACATAATGTTGCACCTGCCGACACAGAACAAGATGTGTTGGTGATTGAATTAGCGCAAGACGGTTTGACATCTTGACTCCACATTCCCGCACTGCTTGGTCCGAGCACTAACAATGTGCCTCCTGTATGCTTCTGATAGCAACTGTTGCCATCTCCGGCATCTATAGGAGACGATCCACATGCGATCACAAGTCCTCCAGCGAACTCCATACTTCCGTTCGAATCCAAGCAGTCGTGATCTCCGGAAGATGAACAAGTCCACATTTGTCCACCCGAAACTCTCAACATACCCGTAGTCTCTGTCGTCACATTCAAACAGTCATCTGTTGTTGTGATATGCAAATATCCACCGTTGACATAAATATTAGAACCCTCAAGACCTTCATAAGCAGTCTTCACTCTTAAATATCCATCATTGAAAGTCAGATCTCCATCAGAATGCATGGCGTCATCCGATGTGTCAATAGTCAAATCACCTCCGTTAACCTCCAATTTTGTATTGGCATGAAACGCATCGTCTTTGGCATCCACAATGATTGTTCCGCTGTTGACCGTGATATTCTCTCCGACAAAAGCCTTCGGATTTCCAGCATATTTTGAGGAGTTTCCATCACTCATGCCTCCAAATCCGCCTGGTCGACCTCCAGTGGAAGACGAGCTTGAAGAAGACGTTGCTGTTCCGTTTGTAGTGACATTGATTGTCAAAGCTGAATTGTCGGCATTCTCTGCACCTACAATCAAATCAGCCTCTGCTTTTACGCCTTTCGCGCCATCAGATGTCATCAATGTAAAATCTCCTGCTGTCAGATATACATTGTTTCCCTTGACACAACGTCCTTCTGTATAGGCTGTAGATGTACTGGATGAACCACCAAATCCTCCGCCCCAACCTCCTGTTGATGTTGTAGTTGTAGCTCCAGTGTAATAGCCTCCGTTATTGGTTATTTTCACAACGCCACCCTTGACGGTGACGTCTCCGTCAGCAGTGATTCCTTTCGACGCGATGGCATTCTTTCCAAGAGTCAAATCAATTTTTCCATCACTTATCACTACTCCCATGTCTGTCTTGATTGCAGCAGAATAAGAGGTATCACCGTCAGCGATTATAGATGTCCCGTCGATATTCATTATAATCTCACCTCCATATATCTCAATATCTGCAAGAGAAGTCTTCATACCTTTGGCAGCAGCTCCAGTCATAGTGATATCTAGATTTCCTCCCTTCACCACAATTGACGAATCAGATTTCAAAGCCTTCACATCTTCAGCAGAAGAAGAAAATACGAACTCCCCTTTTTCTATAAGAATCGACTCAGAAGCGTCCACACCATCTCCTCCTGTGCCAGAAATATTCAGTTTTCCACCATACATCTGCAGTCCATCACTGTTCAGACCATCCCCCTGAGCGGATATAATATTGACAGTGCCAGCATAAAATTCCGTCTTCTTAGACGAATTGATAGCATGCTTCGTGTTTCCTGAAATAGTAAGTTCACCATCTCCACCAAGTTCACCGAACTTTAGTTTAGACTTTGCATACACACATCCTTTATAAGATGAAGACGATGCGTCAGAAAGAGTAGACTTGCCTTTCAGCTCCACATTTGTGGCATAAGAGTCTCCATCAGCACCAAGATTTATCACTAACGGCGACGAAGATGCGCTAGAGAGAGAAAGATTATCCATCACAAGAGTAAACGCTCTGTCGGGAGTGATTGTGAAAGACCCATCTGAAGAAGTGCCTGAAAGATAATACACAATGCTCTTCTTATTCTGGGTCGACGTGAATGAGATATTCGCACCGTCTACAACATACGACACCTTATCCCATGAATAATCACTGACACTAACACGACTGCCATCAAATGTGACAAAAATAGTATCAGATTTTCCACTGTCGTCTAATGAGAAATCAGCATATGATATCTCAGGGACATCAAACTCTTTGTCGACACTTCCTGATATTTTCATGACACCATCGACAAATTTTATTTGACTTATATCCTCTATATTAAATGATTCGGAAGAGCCGTCAAGATAAATATTCATTTTATCCTGAGCGAGCAAAAGCAAAGCGGCAAGTGAAGCTGCCGATAAAAACAAATATTTTTTCATAGCTTCTCAATTTTAAATGTAGAACCACCAATTTTTACCCAATAAATACCAGCAGGCAAACCACTCACATCAACATCTTCATTCTGTTCCACAATCTTCTTCATCACCACCCTACCGTCTGCGGATACAATCAACATCTCTTCAATTCCGTCGACTTCAATTTTCAAAATATTCGAGACAGGATTTGGATAGACATTGAACCGAACATCAGAAATCTGATCTACATCAGACACATCAACATTTGAGAAGTCCAATCTTTTAATATCATCCAGATTAAAGATCGAGAATTTGGCATTCTCACTAATCTGGATTAAAAGAGTACGACCGGAAAAAGAAATCTGCCCCGTCTCATAAATGGGGAAAGAATTCTCTTCTCCACTTTTAAGCTCCGTCTTGACAACTGTGACCGTCTTGGCAGACAGACCACAACAAAACAGAGACAGCAACATGAAAAAACTAACTTTATACATAACTTTTAATTTTTTGGCTCAAAAAACATACAAAATCGCACGTATTTTGACCGTTAGATTGATTTTCAAAAATACAAATCGACAATTTACAAGCAACCGCACAAAATATGTTTTTAATCTTTTATACATCTATTTTGGTACGATTGACAATGATGATCACCCAAAAACATTCACAAAAAACAGGGAAAAAAGAAAGAATGTAATCCGCAAAATACAGTATTGGCACGCTGAAAATATGACATGATATAAAAATTGGGAGATTTGATACTCATTCATTAACAATAATTTATTATCTTTGCACAAAAAGAACGATTAAATTTTAACACAATATAAAGATATGGCTTCACAGGAAGATGCATTCAAGGCATTAGTTTCGCACTGTAAGGAGTATGGTTTTGTATTCCCATCAAGTGAGATTTATGGAGGTTTGGCAGCCGTTTACGACTATGGTCAGAACGGTGTAGAGTTGAAGAACAACATTAAGAAATATTGGTGGGACAGCATGACATTGCTACACCAGAACATCGTAGGTATTGATGCCGCAATCTTTATGGAGCCAACAACATGGAAGGCTTCCGGACACGTTGACGCATTCAACGACCCATTGATTGACAACCGCGATTCAAAAAAGAGATACAGAGCCGACGTTTTGATCGAGGATCAGCTTGCAAAGTATGACGACAAGATCAACAAAGAATGCGAAAAGGCAGCAAAGAAGTTTGGCGACGCTTTCAACAAAGAGCAGTTCATCTCAACTAACGCACGTGTAAAGGAGTATGCAGAAAAGAGAGATGCACTTCACGAGCGTTTTGCAAAAGCACTTAACGACAATAATCTTGACGAACTAAAGCAGATCATTCTTGACGAAGAGATCGTATGTCCTATCTCAGGAACAAGAAACTGGACAGACGTAAAGCAGTTCAACCTAATGTTCAAGACTCAGATCGGAGCAAGTGCCGACAACACAATGGATATATACCTACGTCCTGAAACATGTCAGGGTATTTTCACCAACTTCTTGAACGTACAGAAGACAGGCCGTATGAAGATTCCTTTCGGTATCGCTCAGATTGGTAAGGCATTCCGTAACGAGATCGTAGCACGTCAGTTCATCTTCCGTATGCGTGAGTTTGAGCAGATGGAGATGCAGTTCTTCTGCAAGCCAGGCACAGAGATGGAATGGTTTAAGCACTGGAAGAATTTCCGTTTGAAGTGGCACAAAGCTCTTGGTTTGGGAGACCAGAAATACCGTTACCACGACCATGACAAGTTGGCGCACTACGCAAACGCAGCTACAGATATCGAGTTTGAGATGCCATTCGGATTCAAGGAGGTTGAGGGAATCCACTCACGTACAAACTGGGATTTGAGTCGCCACGGACAATTCTCAGGAAAGAAACTTGAGTATTTCGATCCAGAAGAGAATAAGTCATACATTCCATACGTAATCGAGACATCTATCGGAGTAGACCGTATGTTCTTGTCTGTACTTGCTGGTTCATATAAAGAGGAGCAGCTAGAAGGCGGAGACAAGCGTGTAGTTCTCAACTTGCCACCAGCATTGGCACCTATCAAATGCGCAGTGCTTCCATTGTTGAAGAAAGATGGTCTACCAGAGAAGGCTCAGGCTATCATGAACGAGTTGAAGTTCGACTTCCGTTGCGCTTACGAAGAGAAGGATACAATCGGAAAGAGATACCGTCGTCAGGATGCGATCGGTACTCCATTCTGTATAACAGTTGACCATCAGACACTAGAAGATAATACTGTGACTGTACGTTACCGTGACACAATGGCACAGGAGCGTATCAGCATAGACGCGATCCACAGTAAAATCTCTGAAGCTGTCTCTATGAGAAACCTATACAAGAAAATGATGCAGGACTAACCTTGTCCTATTCATTATAAAATATGCCTTGGCACTCGTGTGTCAAGGCATTTCAAAAATCTTAGTCCTTAAATCCAAACTAAATGAAAAAGCTTATTTTAACAGTGTTGACAGCACTGCTATCCACGATCATGTATGCTCAACCCTACACAATGATCAAAGGAGGAGCCCAGTTGAGCAAATTTTCATCAGACGGTTCTGAATCTATATTCGGTATCAGAGGTGGTATCGGAGGATTCGTTCCACTAGGAGAATCGTCATTCTTTTTTATGCCACAAGCAGTATATGCACAGAAAGGTCAGAACGCAGGAAAATTTCTTGACAATTGCACAATCCATTATGCAGAAGTGCCATTAACTATTGGAGCTCTGCTTAAATTCACAAGAAATATCGGACTTGGGCTTATGGTCGGACCTTACGCAGCTGTCGGAGTTGCTGGAAAAAGCGACAACCCAGAAGTGACAAAACTATTCGACACAATCAGTCGCTTCGACGCTGGCTTATCAGCTGGAATCCAACTACATATCTGGAAAATATTCGTGTTTGCCGACTATGATTATGGATTGCGTAATCTTATGAATTCCGACGACCTAGATATCGGTGAGAATCTAACCACACGTAGTGGAGCTGTAGGAATTGGATTTGCTTATTAATTAACGTAGTCCGCTAATATTCTAAGTTTAGCTGATAGCAATAGAATATTAATATAATTAATATACAGAGGCATATCTTAGATGATATGCCTTTTTTGTCTATAACCATTTCACTCCGACACACAGATAAAAAAACATACTTTTCCCAAAAATCAGATTACATTCTGCAAGCAAAATGCATTTTTTAACAAAAAAATTGTCATGATACAAAATAATCAACTAATTTTGTGAGTATAGGATTTAAAACACATTATATATGATCATTGCGGAAGGAGGCTCAACAAAATTGGACATTGTTGTAATCGATGAGCAAAACGGGGTGAGACGGTACTCTTTGCCAGGGATCAACCCATTTTACCAGTCGACGGGAGAGATGGTGTCTGCTTTGAAAGAGTCACAAATACGAACAGAAAACGAAAATGCTCTGAAAAAGGTTTACTATTATGGAGCAGGATGTGCTTTTGAGAAGCAGTCGAATGCAATAAAGGAATGTTTCAAACAGGCTTTCCGATCTGAATTTATAGAGGTTGAAAGCGATCTTTTAGCTGCTGCTCGCGGACTTTTAGGAGACGACAAAGGCATAGCTGCAATCTTAGGAACAGGTTCAAATTCAGGATATTACGATGGAGAGAGAATCATCGACAATGTATCATCGCTTGGATTCATGCTTGGCGACGAAGGAAGTGGAGGTTATCTCGGCAAACACTTGGTAAGCGACATACTGAAAGGATTGACATCCACTGAATTAGCAAATGATTTTTTCAACGAATATCACACAAGCAGAGAGGAAATAATGGAAAACGTCTACAAAAAACCTTTTCCAAACCGTTATCTCGCAGGGTTTGTGCCATTTATAGCAAAACGAATAGAAAATGCGTACATCAATACACTTGTGATGAACTCATTCCGAGACTTTTTCAAACGAAACATTGCACATTACAGCATCTATAACACAAAGCAAATATCATTTGTCGGCGGAGTCGCTCAACAATTCAAGAGAGAACTCACTTTAGTAGCGTCGCAATACGGCTTTGTCATCAATGATGTGCAAAAGTCTCCATTGGAGAAGCTGATCGATTATCATACAAAACACTAAGGGGCGTTAAAAATTTTACCTTACAACTAACTCATTAACCCCATAAAAATTCACAGATTTGAAAGATGTACCATAAAAGTCATCTTTTAAGTTCATTATGTATTGTTGATAATTTTTTGTAGCAATAAATGTTACACAACATACATAAAATTTCTTAAAAGGATTTAAATTTAGTAAATTTGTAGGATAATTAGTACTATGTACTATTAGGAGGGTAATTAATATTAGAAACTTATGGGCTATCTTAAGTTCGACAATTTCACGTTAGCTGATTTGGGACAATCACTTCAAAAAGAAATCATTATCCCAAACAAACTAGGAGCATACTATAGCACAACCTCAGTAGGTTGCAATACGCGCAAATATCACGGCGCGTTTGTAGTGCCATCAGATATAGAGGGCAAGGAGAAGTTATTGTTGATTTCATCAATAGATGAGACTTTGATTCAGAACACAGCCGAGTATAATTTCGGCACACATGAATATTCAGCTGGACACTTTTCACCAAACGGACAAAACTACATACGTCTGTTTGACTACAATTCCAACTCCGTAACATTAACTTACAGAGCTGGAGGCACACTTGTCGAGAAATGTGTGGCACTATGCGAAAATGAGAACAGACTGATAGTCAGATATAAGATTCTAAAAGGAAACACCTCAATAAAAATAGAACCTCTGCTTGCATTCCGCGACACTTCTGAATTGTGTGTGGAAAACGATTCCGTACACAAAGAATATAAAGCGATCAGCAATGGTATAGCACTCTCCCTATACGAAAAGTACCCTATGCTCAATATGCAGCTGTCAAAAAAGAGCGATTTTGTGGCGACGGGATACTGGAAGAAAAACATTGAATATTTCAACGAAAGAGACCGTGGCTACCACGACAGAGAAGATTTATATGTAGCCGGCCATTTCATAGTTGAGGCAAAAGAGGGAGATGTGATTTATTTTACAGCCGGTCTCAACGAATCTAAGGCTAAAGACATTGAAAGTTCTTTCAATTCTCTAATAAAGAAAGAATCTGCAGACACAATGGAAACTGTGCTTCTGCAGACTGCCAGGAACATGTTAGTAGAAAAAGACGGCAAATCCTATATGATGGCTGGCTATCCATGGTACAAGTGCATAGCAAGAAACATGGCCATCGCCATACCCGGTCTGATTTCGGCAGGTTCAACTCAAAAGGAGATAGACATATACCTTGACACAATTGGTCATGAAATAGAAAAGATGATGTCGGAATCGGCAGAAAAAGGATACGATCCAAACATCACAGGTATAGAGCAGCCAGATGTCGTGTTATGGTATGCAAAAGCCATTCAGGACTATGCTGCGACATTTGGGAAAAACGCCGCAAAAAAGAAGTATGCAGACAAATTGATCCGCGTCGTCGACTTCATAAAGAGCGGCAAACACGTTAATATCGAATTAACATATAATGGTCTGCTTTACATCCATGGCTGGGAAAGACCGATGACATGGATGAATTCAATCGGTGTCGACGGAAAGCCAATCACACCAAGAAGCGGATGGACAGTGGAGATCAACGCATTGTGGTACGACACATTGAGATTCACCGCCGAGCTTACAGAAAACAACGCTTACGACCAATTGGCAGACAATGTAGGCGACAATTTCGTCGCCATATTCTGGAACGGCTCATATCTGTTTGATTTTGTCGACGGCGACCATTTCGAAAGAAGTGTCCGTCCAAACATGCTTTGGGCTGTGGCATTAAAATATTCCCCACTAAATGGAGATCAGCAAAAAGCAGTCGTGGATATGGCGACAAAAGAATTGCTAACGCCAAAAGGAATAAGATCATTGAGCCCGTACAGCAACAATTTCCATTGGAATGGGGCTGGCGGACAACAAGGGCGCGACTACGCAGCATTCCAAGGAGCGGTTTATCCTTGGCTGATGGGCGCATATATAGAAAGTTATCTCCGTGTGTACAAACAGAGCGGATACTCGTTTGCGGAAAAATCAATGCACGGACTGGAAGACGAGATGTTTAACAATACCATAGGCACATACTCAGAGATGTATGACGGAATGGCTCCATACAAGAGCAGTGAAGGAATGTCGTACGGAATAAATGTTTGCGAAGTGATCAGAGCCAAACATTTGCTGAGCAAATTAGAGGCAGAGTAAAGAAAGGATAGTTATGAAGGCTTTAATGTTTGGGTGGGAGTTTCCACCTCACATATTAGGAGGACTTGGCACAGCAAGCTACGGATTGATAAAAGGAATGTCACGACACAAAGATATTGACATAACCCTAGTGTTGCCTAAGCCACGTGGAGATGAAGACCAGAGTTTCCTGAAAATCATAGCTGCAAACAAAGTGCCTATCGTATGGCAGGAGCCAGACAGCAAGGTTCTTAAAGATTCGTTGGAAGGAAGAATAACCACCGACGAATACTATAATTTCAGAAACTGTATCTGTGAAGACAACCGTTATATAGGGACGAACGGGATCGGATCTGTGGAGTTTTCCGGACGTTATCCGGACAATCTTCTTGAAGAGATCCGCAACTATGAGGCAGTTGCAGGAGTGGTTTGCCGTTCAAGCAATTTCGACATCATACACTCACACGACTGGCTTACATACGATGCCGGAGTGAAGGCAAAAATGATAACAGGAAAACCTCTTGTCATCCACGTACACGCGACTGATTTCGACAGAAGCCGCGGAAACGTGAACCCTACCGTCTACAATATTGAGAAATATGGCATGGATATGGCAGACCATATCATCACAGTGAGCAACATGACAAGAGACACTGTGATCAACAAATATCACATAGATCCAAGAAAGGTGACGACGGTGCACAATGCAGTGACTCCATTAAGTAAGGAGATCCTGGACATAAAGCCAAACAACAATACAGGAGACAAGATCGTCACATTCCTAGGAAGAATCACCATGCAGAAGGGTCCGGAATTCTTCGTGCAGGCGGCAAAGCAAGTGTTGGACAGGACCCCGAACGTTCGCTTTGTGATGGCTGGAGGTGGCGACAAAATGGCTGAGATGGTAGACCTCGCGTCGGCATACGGCATAGTCGACAGATTCCACTTCACCGGATTCCTAAAAGGAAAGGAAGTGTACGAAATGCTGAAAAGCAGCAATCTATATATAATGCCGTCAGTGTCGGAGCCATTCGGCATCTCACCTCTGGAGGCAATGCAATGTGGAGTGCCGACAATCGTGTCGAAGCAAAGCGGATGCGCGGAGATTCTGACGAAAGTGATCAAAGTAGATTTTTGGGATATCGACGCCATGGCCGACGCCATCCATTCGATCGTGACCAACGACGTTTTCGCAGAACACTTGAAAGTGGAGGGAAAGAAAGAGGTAGACGAGATAAAATGGGAATACGCAGGAGATAAAGTCATCAACGTATACAACCAAGTGCTTGGCTACAAATAATTTGTCAACAATTAAAAAGTAAAAATATATGAAGTCGATTTGTTTATACTTTCAAATACACCAGCCGTTTCGACTAAAAAGATATAGATTCTTCAACATTGGAGCCGACCACCACTATTTCGACGATGCCAATAATGAAGCTATAATAAAAAGGATTGCAAAGAATAGCTACATACCTGCTAACAACGCAATGCTACAGATGATTAAGGAAAGCAATGGAGAATTCAAGGTTGCCTACTCAATCTCAGGTCTGGCGTTGGAGCAGCTTGAGCATTATTGCCCAGAAGTGATCGACAGTTTCAAAAAACTTGCAAAGACAGGATGCGTAGAGTTTCTTGCCGAAACATACGCACATTCATTCGCGTCGCTACGCAAAGAGAACAAAGAGTTTGAGAAACAGGTAGAGGCTCATTCAAAGAAAATAGAATCTCTGTTCGGGCAGAAGCCAACTGTGTTCAGAAACTCAGAATTATTGTTCTGTGACGACATGGTAGACAGAGTCGCAAACATGGGTTTTGCCGGAATGCTTGCAGAAGGAGCTCCACAGATACTCGATTGGAAAAGCCCAAACTATGTATATTGTTCGACAGCAAACCAGAGAGTGAAGCTTCTTTTGAAAAACTGTGGAATGAGTGACGATATAGCGTACAGATTTTCAGACTGGGGCTGGAGAGAGTTTCCTCTGACAGCAGACAAATTTGCCAATTGGATCATGAACAACCCAGACGAGCAGGTGGTCAACCTATTCATGAACTACGAAGTGTTGGGAGAGATTCAGAACGCCAACACCGGCATCTTTGATTTCTTCAAAGCACTTCCAAACGCAGCTAAAAACAGAGGCATCAGATTCGCCACTCCTTCTGAGGTGATCAACAACAATATGCCAACAGACCAGATCTCAGCGCCCCACCCTACAACATGGGCCAACGCGACAAAGGATCTTTCGCCTTGGCTTGCCAATACAATACAAAACGAAGCATTCAATAAACTTTATGCTCTGACAGACAAAGTGAACAGATGCTCCGACAAACAGATAATCGACGATTGGTACAAATTGCAGTCGACTGACCACTTATATTATATGAGCACATCATTCTACAACCAATCGTTCTGCCCATACGACTCTCCTTACGACGCATTCATCAACTATATGAATGTGTTGTCAGACTTCAACAAACGAGTCGACAGTTTCTTCACCGCCGACATCAGCGAAGAAGAATTAAACTCATTGGTAAAAGAGAAACTAGCTCTTGAGGCAGAGTTGGCCGCTCTAAAGTCTGGAAAAAAAGTTTCTAAAACAGAAACAAAGTCCGAGACAACAAAGAAGGCCACAAAAGAAACAAAGAAAGTTGTTGAAGAGAAGAAGGTTGCCAAAGAGACTGAAGCAAAGAAAAAGACTAAAAAGACAAATTCAAAATAATCTATATTTGACAAAATTTTAGCACATTTTTAGTACGTTTCTATACGAAACGTACTTTTTTTGCATAAAAAACAGCGAAAAATTAAAAAAAATGAACTTGTTTTTAGTATTCATTATAAACTAAATTATATATTTGCATAAAAATTATGTGGAATATGGAAAAGGAAAACATGCGTACGTCAGTTCCTATGGAAGGATTGACACTAGAGACAAGCGTCATTTTGGCGGTTAAGAACGGTAGAATCAGTGAGTCTATCACATTGTTGGCTAACAAAGAGTTGAAGGATGCAGGCTACGAGCTTACATTCGAGCAGGCATTGGTGGTATTCTTGCTTAACTTCTACGATGGTTTGACACAGAGAGACATCGCTATCTCACTAGACAAAGACAGTCCGAGCATCACTCGTTTGATCGACGAGCTTGAGGGATTGAAGATGTTGGAGAGAAGAAGCGACCCTAACGACAGACGTGCTAAGAACATCTACCTAACTTCAAAGGGTAAAGGTGTTGTTCCTGGTATCATTGATGTTACAAAAGTTGCATTCAAGAAAGCATTCAAGGGAATCAGCGACGATGAGGTCAATGTTATGCAGAGCGTCTTGAAACGTATGATGGAGAATATGCGTTCAGAAATTTCTAACGTTGTAGCGCAGTAATTATCCATCGGAGTTAATTAGAAATTAGTTAAAATTAGAAAAACCTGAGGCTTTTAGCTTCAGGTTTTTTATTTTAACATATTAACACTTTTAACAGAATCCTAAAATTTAACAAATCATACAAACACCTCTTCCAGACGTCTATTTTTCACATAAAAGCTAAACAAACGCAACAGACCGTTAAACACAAATACTTATTTTTCAATAACATACAACAGCAATCGCATGTATTAGTATCGCCATATCACAATTTTCAAACAAATGGTTCAATGCAACTTATTATCAAATGAAAGTTAATAATGGTGAAAAAAGATGTTAAATAATGTAAAAATCCCGTTTAGTATCTACATAATACTAACTTTGCAAATGTCATCAAACGAACGCACGTTTGCATGGCTTTTGGATTTGTCAGCGTGAGATATGAAGACAGTTCAAAATCATTTATATTCCACAATTAATTTTTTATAAGTATCAGTATAAAAAGAAGAAATAAAAACTTTTCCATAATTTTACATTGGAGATGGACTTTTTTATGTCCGTCTCCTTTTATGCATTATTCTGAACATATTGAATCAAACAATCTCACTGGACATACAAACATATGGGCATGGTTAAAACCTGCCTGCATCTATCATTAGTCCAAAATCACTTTGCATTGCTTGGCAGCATCTTTCCGACAACAAATTAATCAACAAAAGACAGAGAAAGAGTCAAAATGAATCTAAGATAGACGTTTTTTTCATTTTTACGCTTCAGAAATTTGTAATATAGAAATAAAGCACTACCTTTGCACACGCAAATGCGGATGTGGCGTAATTGGTAGCCGCGCTAGACTTAGGATCTAGTACTGAGAGGTGTGTGGGTTCGAGTCCCGTCATCCGCACGAAGAGAGACCAAGATTTTGGTCTCTTTTTTTATTTGAGCCATCCACTTTCCTACATTTCATCCACACCCTACCTCACGTCTGCAATAACAAATGAAATTAATACAATATATATTCCTTTATATTGCAATTTGTTGCGAGATTGTGTAAATTTGCAACAACTGAAATTACATAAAATATGACAAAAAAGATTTTAATATATCAAGTGTTGCCTCGTCTGTATGGCAACATGGCAAAAAAAACAAAGTTTGACGGCAGCATCGTCGATAACGGATGCGGAAAATTTGCTGATTTCACTGATGATCGTTTGACTGAGATAAAAAATTCCGGATTTACACATATTTGGTATACCGGTGTGATTGAGCACGCCACAAAGACCGATTATTCTAAATTCAAAATAGCCGCGGACCACCCAGCGGTTGTGAAAGGTCGTGCTGGAAGCCCTTACGCCATCAAAGACTATTACGACGTAGACCCCGATTTGGCCACAGATGTGAACAAGCGTATGAACGAGTATGAGGATCTTATTGTCCGCACTCATAAAGCTGGATTGAAGGTGATCATGGATTTCGTTCCTAACCACGTTGCCCGCAGCTACCATTCCGATTCCAAGCCACGTGGAGTGCGTGACCTTGGTGCAGACGACATCACAGATGTTCGTTTCGACCGCGACAACAATTTCTACTACCTTCCTGGAGAAAAACTTTGCGCTCAGTTCGACATGAAAGGCGAGGCAAAGGAGGAATACGTGGAATTTCCATGCAAAGTGACTGGAGACGACTATTTCGCCAACAATCCTGGAGTCTACCAATGGTATGAGACTGTGAAACTGAATTATGGACGCGACTACACCAACGGCAACAGACTTGACATCCATCCAATTCCGTCGACTTGGAACAAGATGCGCGACATTCTTTTGTTCTGGGCAAAGAAAAAGATCGACGGTTTCCGTTGTGATATGGCGGAGATGGTGCCGACGGAATTCTGGGAATGGGTAATTCCACAAGTGAAAGATAAATATCCGTCTATCATATTCATTGCAGAAACTTATAATCCAGCCCAATATAGAGACTATATTTTCCGTGGCCATTTCGACTATCTTTACGATAAAGTTGGACTTTACGACACACTTCGAGCAATCGCAGAGTGTAAGGAGAGCGCGTCTGCCATCACAGGCTGTTGGCAACGTTTGGATGGATTAGCACCGTCGATGCTGACATTCATGGAGAACCACGACGAGCAGCGTCTTGCATCAAGCCATGTGCTTGGCGACGCTACTAAAGGCCGTCCTGCGATGTTTGTCGCTGCGACTGTATCCAATGCTCCGACAATGGTTTATTTCGGGCAGGAGCTTGGCGAACCTGCGGAAGGGAAGCAAGGATTCAGCGGCGACGACGGAAAGACATCCATCTTCGACTATTCCGTCGTGCCAACTATTCAAAGAAAGCTCAACGGCAAATCGACAAAAGCGGAAAAGGATCTGGAAAGTTTCTACTCACGTCTTCTAACAATATGCCGCGACAATGAGTGCATCTACAACGGCACTTTCTTCGATTTGATGTACGTCAACTATCAAAACCAATCTTTCGACCACAACCGTGAATATGCTTATGTGAGACGAAGCGACGAGAGAATTTTGATTTTCGTGGCAAATTTCAGCGACGAGAAGAAAAACAACCTTATCAACCTGCCTCAGCACATGTTCGATTTCCTTGGCATCAAGCAAGGCAAAGTGTCTGCCACCGAACTGATGTCTGGCAAAACTGTAAAGATTGAACTGAGTGCGGAATCTCCACTTAAGGTTTCAGTACCTGCTCAGAGCGGTGTGATTTTGGAGGTTTTGACGAACGTTCGCTGACAAAAGTTGGCGGCCGTCAGACAGCAGTCGGGCGGCTGGCGAACGGCAAAATGATTTTACATTCGTTTATCGTAAAATTGCGGCAAAATAATTATCTTTGCATGAAATAAAAAGCAACATGGCAGATTTTATCGTATCGGCAAGAAAATACCGTCCGATGACGTTCAGTACCGTCGTCGGACAAAAGGGGTTGACTGACACATTGAAGAATGCGATCAAGACAAACCACCTGGCTAGTGCCTACCTCTTTTCAGGTCCGAGAGGAGTTGGAAAGACGACATGTGCACGAATCTTCGCCAAAACGATAAACTGTATGAACCGCACAGCTGATTTCGAGGCGTGTGGAGAATGCGAAAGCTGTAAAAGTTTTGCGGAAGGCCGTTCGTTTTGCATACATGAGCTTGACGCCGCATCCAACAACAAGGTGGATGACATCCGTCTGCTGATCGACAAAGTGATGGTGCCGCCACAGGTCGGACAAAAAAGTGTCTATATCATCGACGAGGTCCACATGCTGACCACAGCAGCCTTCAATGCCTTTCTGAAGACGTTGGAAGAGCCGCCTGCATATGCCATCTTCATTCTTGCCACAACAGAAAAGCATAAGATCCTGCCTACAATTCTGAGCCGATGCCAAGTGTACGATTTCAAGCGTATCACTATCGACGACACAATCGACCATCTTGCCAATGTGGCGAAAAAAGAGGGCATCGAGGCTGAAGACGAAGCTTTGGCTGTGATCGCAAAGAAAGCCGACGGTGGTATGCGTGACGCTTTGTCTATCTTCGACCAAGTGGTGTCGTTCTGCGGCAATAAGATCACATACAATGAAGTGCTCCAAAAACTTAATGTGCTCGACTTCGAGTACTATTTCAAGTTTATGACACAATGTAAGAACGGCGATGTCTCAGGAGTGCTCACAATCATCAACGAAGTGATTTCCAACGGATTCGACGAAGGTTTGTTCATCAACGATTATGCCCAGCATCTACGCAATGTCCTGATGGCACGCGATCCAAAGACTGTGACTCTGCTTGATGTGAGCAAACACGCCCAGGATCAGTATGTCGACGCCGCAAGAGACTGCGAAGAGGATTTTCTATACAAAAGTTTGAGAATAGCTGTGGAATGCGGAATACAGTATCCGACATTCAAAAACAAACGATTGCTTGTCGAACTTGCCGCAATCCGTATGTGCCAGATAATGGCCGAAAAAAAAAACTCCTGACAGAGCCAATTAAAAACGACTGGTGGGATGTCGACAGCAACTACCTGAAGTCGTTCCTTCAACTGTTTGCGACAAGCCAACCGTCTGCGACAAACACCGTCGCCACGACGCCTCAACAGGCAATGCAGCCTCGCACGAACCTGCAGACTATCCAAAATGGGCATACTATCACGACTCATTCCATCCGTGGATGCAACGATGAGCAGCAGCAAAACTTCGTCGTCACAGTAAAAGAACATAAAGTAGAGCGAGAAGTCACAAAAGGAAGTCTAGAAACAGCACGTATCAATATATATAATGAGTGGAGAGACCAGCAACGTTCACAAGAAGCAGGCCTTATAAGCACATGTAAGTTTGAACTGATCGACACATTCAAGATTCTGATCAAGGTGCCATCAAAAGAGGCATATTCAAAATTAAACGCAGACTTCCGCATCAATTTGCTTAACGCTCTAAAAAACCACCTGTCGAACTCAAAGATTGAGGTGCAATATATCATAGACGAAGCTATAGCCAAAGAGCAGGTGTTGACCCACAAACAGAAGTTTGAAGCTCTTTTGAAATCGTCGCCGCTAGTGCAGATGCTTATGAATGAATTGGATATGGTGTATTCAGAAAACCAATAAAAGGTTCCTCCAATTTTCTCATTTTAAATAACATGGATACAGCAAGTGTTTTCTTTCATTCTTTTTTTCTAGCATTGTGTTGTGTCTAAAGTTCCAAAATCATCAAAAATCCCATCAAAAGGCACAAAACAGAGTCAAAATACATAAAATTTAAAGTTAAAAAACGTAAAAACACTTGTTTTGAAAAAGTAAGTTTTTATTTTTGGAGCGTAAAAGGATACATAAAAGGATAAGTGATATGGTAAACGTAGAATTGAGGGTTTATCCCAAGTTCGGAAAAGTCTGGACAAAGCGCATGCCGCTTACAGACGACGGAGTTGTTGAGCTTCAACGACTTAAGGCAGATGCTTGCAAAGTAATGGTTTGTCAGCTCTTAGGCACCAAAGCAGACGACGTCAGCATGGTGGAAGTGAAGAGAATGATGAATGACGAATAGAATCATGATCCAATACAGAGAGATCCACGAATTTGATCAAAAAGAACTGCAAGACCTTTTTCTTTCAGTAAAATGGTCGTCAGGTCATTTCCCAGAAAAATTGGTTGTTGCCATGCGTAATTTCTCCACCGTCTACTCAGCATGGGACGGGGATAAACTCGTAGGCATGATTTGCGCGATGGACGACGGCATTATGAATGCCTACATACACTACCTGCTTGTTAGGCCGGAATACCAAGACCAGGCCATCGGCAGAAGGCTGGTGGAGATGACGCGTGATCACTACAAAGACTATCTGCGGATTGTGGTGGTGGCATACGACGAGGAGATGCACTTCTACGAGCACTGCGGATTCAAGAAAGCCGACGGTGCGAGTGCCATGTTCATCACCGAATTATGGACGTGAACTCATAAAAAAGCGATGAATTCGCAGTTTTTTCAAAAAAAGAGAGAAAAATTCAAAAAAATATCGAAAATTGTTTTGCATATAAAAAAAAGTTACTACTTTTGCAGTGTCAAAACAAAACGACAACATTGGTTCCTTGGATGAGTGGCTTAGTCAGCGGTCTGCAAAACCGTGTACAGCAGTTCGAATCTGCTAGGAACCTCAAAAAGACTTCACAATGTGAAGTCTTTTTTGTTTTTAACAATAATAATCAAACGACATGGAGAATATACCTTCAGACCCAATGATGCTGCTCAGCTTCCTCAACATGAAACTGAGAGATTTCTATTCCAACCTCGACGAACTATGCAACGCCCTCGACCTGGACAAAGAAGAGATTGTCAAAAAAATGGCGGACGCTGGATTCGAATACAACGAAACCCAAAATAAATTCTGGTGATTATCGCGTGGGACAGGATAAATTCGACGTAACAGACAAATTATAATAACAATACAAAAAAATATGGAAAAATTTCAAAACAAATATTGCATCCCGTCAGCACGTGCCAATTGGCATGATTACAAGGGCGGTGTCTATTTCGTAACCATTTGCACAAAAAATCGGGAACATTATTTTGGGGAAATTTGTCCAGGACCACAAATGCAATTGTCACCAATCGGACAATATGTCTACAATCAATTTATAAATGTGAAAACGCATTATCCATACGCCAAAATTCCATTATTTGTGATAATGCCCGACCATATCCACGCCATTGTGACGATTGATGGGGAAAATGAAATCGGTGGAAACGGTGTGCACACCCAATGTAGAGACGTTGCGCGCAACGTCTGTAATGAAAATATTGCGCGCAGGTGTGGAGACGTTGCGCGCATATGTAGAGACGTTGCGCGCAACGTCTCTACGGGGGTGAATACACAAATGGCAAATATTTCACCACGTAAAAATTCATTGGCGGTGGTTATCCGTGGCGTCAAATCGTCAATCACCAAATTCGCAAACGAAAAAAAGATCCCATTTGCATGGCAAACACGTTTTCACGACCGAATTATCCGCAATCAGGCGGAATTGGACAGAATATCCGATTATATTGAGAAAAATGTTGTAAATTGGCATGATGATTTGTAGAGACGTTGCGCGCAACGTCTATTTTTTCAAAATGCAGGAATGACGCAACGTAGAGACGTTGCGCACAACAATGTAGAGACGTTGCGCGCAACGTCTCTACAACCAAATTCATACAGATTCATTATGAAAAACGAAAAACACACCTATTATTTGAACACAAATGTGATGCCGACAATTCCTGTGCCTCACGATTGCGTGATAAAAGAGATCATGCTGGAAGAAGATTCGTTGCACGCAGGTGTGGAGACGTTGCGCGCAGGTGTGGAGACGTTGCGTGCAACGTCTCTACAATTTATTTTTGAAGACGACATCACATATCACGACAGCATTAAAAGCATCTGTCCGAATTCTGATTTCAAATCCTTGATTATCAAGTTTCACCTTCTTGACGACATTCACGACATCAGCATGTTTGTCAAGAAAAAAACTAACAGATATCATACAACAAGTTTATACAAAGAGATATTTTTGTCAGAAGACAAATATGCCCTGCTTAATCTACCAAAGAACCGATTGGAGTATCTGGGCCACAATGTGGGCTATTGTTCTATTATCGTGAAGCTATGGTCTAAGAAAAGCATTGTTTTAGACATGACAGTTGATTATGTTGAATTCGAATGGATTGGTGGATGATGAACGTAGAGACGTTGCGCGCAACGTCTCCACATCTACGCGCAACGTCTCCACGGGAAACGATGCGATAATAATATGAGACGTTGCGCGCAACGTCTCTACATTCTTTGCCAACCCTTTTTTTTAACAATCATTAGAACACATAACGTCAAAATACAATCACAACAGAATAGTATTCCAAAAATTTAAACAAACTATAGAATATCTTCATTTTATCATACCTTTGCAATGTAAAAATAAAAGAAAGGTCAACGATGAAGATACAATACAACAAAAAATACAGCGAAAATCTCGGACGTGAGATGGAATGGAAGCAGTATGGCGACAAAGGCCAGGGGGTATTGGTGTTTCCTAGTCAGAATCAACGTTTTTTTGAATGGGAGGACAATGGCATGGTTGACGTGCTATCCCCTTTGATTGAGGCTGGAAAGATCCACCTTATTTGTTGTGACAGCATCGACTCGGAGACCTGGAGTTTGTATGACGGTGACCATCACACTCGTATTGAGCTACACGAACGTTGGTTCAGATATATCACTGAGGAACTGATTCCTTCCGTCAACGAAGGGGAAAAACTTATCGTGACAGGATGTTCTATGGGCGGATACCATGCCGGAAACTTTTTCTTCCGTCGCCCCGACCTATTCTGTTCCTTAGTTTCACTAAGTGGATTGTTCCACGCTGACTACTTCTTCAACAATTTCACTAACGAACTTGTGTGGAACAATTCACCTCTTCATTATCTCTCAGAAAAGAGAGACCCAAGCCTAGTTTTGGAAACCCTACGTGGAAAAGAGATTATCCTCTGCTGCGGACAAGGCTATTACGAGGAGATCACATGTCAGTCTACCGTGCGTCTTGGCAATCTGCTCAAAGAGAAAAACGTCCCTGCATGGGTTGACATCTGGGGAAAAGACGTCTCTCACGATTTCTACTGGTGGCGTAAACAAGCTTTGTATCTTTTCGACAAACTAATCAACAAGGATCTGCAAATCGCAGCATAACAATATAAATTATGAATTTCATCTTTATATCTCCACAGTTTCCACACACCTACTGGGAATTCTGCAACCGTTTGAAACAGAACGGTGTGAACGTGCTTGGAATCGCAGACGCTCCTTACGACTCGCTGAGACAAGAGCTCAAAGACTCCCTAACAGAATACTACAGGGTCGACAACATGGAGGATTACGACCAGATGTTCAGAGCCGTGGCCTTTCTGTCGTTCAAATATGGCAAGATCGACTGGATTGAGTCCAACAACGAATATTGGCTTGAGCAAGACGCGCGTCTACGCACCGATTTCCATGTCACCACAGGCATACAGGCTGACCAGATCAGATCCATCAAAGAGAAATCGGAGATGAAAAAGCTCTACATAAAGGGAAATATCCCCACAGCCCGTCAAGTGCAGGCTTCAAAAGGAATAAAGACAGTTTCGTCTTTTGCCGACAAGGTCGGGTTCCCAATCATCGCCAAACCAGATGTGGGAGTCGGGGCAGGCGGCACACACAAGATCCACGACAAACATGAGCTGGAGGAGTTTTTCCGCACCGTCTCACAAGCTGACAAATATGTGATCGAGGAATTCATCACCGGAGACATCTGCTCCTACGACGCCATCATAAACTCTGAGGGCGAACCTCTTTTTGAATCTATGACGGTATGGCCGCCAAGCATCATGGACATAGTCAACAAACGGCTTGACCTGTCGTACTTTGTGGCTAAAGATGTGCCTGAAGCCCTACGAGCTATCGGACGCAACACAGTCAAGGCATTTGATGTGAAGAGCCGTTTCGTGCATCTGGAATACTTCCGTCTCGACAAGGACAGAGGCACTTTGGGAAGTAAAGGCGACTTCGTGGCTCTGGAGGTAAACATGCGTCCAGCTGGCGGTTACACTCCTGATATGATAAACTTCGCCCATTCCACCGACGTCTACAAAATATGGGCAGACATGGTGGCTTACGACAAGTCCAAACTCGGTTGCTCAAGCAGCCACAACGCCCACAACGCGCTCTCAATAGCATGGCAGGACGAATACTTCTGCGTCTTCGCAAGCCGACGCGACATCTACGAATATGTGCACACGCATGAGGAGATCAACGAACGTTACGGCGCTAACATGGTGATGGAAGAGCGTATGCCAGAGATTCTTTCCGGAGCCATGGGTAATCAGATGTACACTGTAAAGCTGAAGACGGAGAAAGAAAAGGACGAATTCATACAATTTGTGCATGCAAAAAGATAATTATTAATATTTCTTCTTGCGAAGCATCAAAAAAAAGGTTATCTATGCAATCATAAAACCTAATAAAATGGAAAACAGATGAAGATACAATATCATAAAGAATGGAGCAACAGTCTCGGACGCGACATGGAGTGGAAAGAATACGGAGAGGGAGAACATTCCGTCCTCGCAATCCCGTCGCAGGACGGAAGATTCTTCGACTGGGAGAACTACGACATGGTAGCCACATTGTCGCCATGGATTGAAAGCGGAAAGATAAGGCTTATCTGTATCGACACCATCGACAAGGAAACATGGTCGAACTACGGAGGCGACAACCGTTGGAGAATCGAGCAGCACGAACGTTGGTTCCACTACGTCATCGACGAGCTTCTTCCACGTTGCCGACGTTGGGAAAACGAGACATTTCTGGCGACGGGATGTTCACTCGGAGCATTTCATGCCGGCAACTTCTTCTTCCGTCGACCTGACATCTTCGACACATTGATAGCGTTGAGCGGACTCTACAATTCTCATTATGGATTTCCATATTACTCCGACGACCTGACGTACGCCAACTCGCCTGAGGATTTTCTCCGTCAGATGCCAGACCACCATCCTTGGATGCAGATGTACCGCAGCCGCAGGATCATCGTGTGCATCGGGCAAGGAAGATGGGAAGACAACACCCTGCCAAGCACCCGCAACCTTGACACTATTCTTAAAGAGAAAGGCGTGCCAGCATGGTTCGACTACTGGGGATTCGATATCGACCACGATTGGCCAAGCTGGAGAAATGAATTGGCTTATTTCATGAATACAATAAAACCCCTCAGATAAAACACATTGAATTATTTTTTCGATTTTTGTAGAGACGTTGCGCGCAACGTCTCTTTTTTTTGATGCGGGCAACAATGTAGAGACGTTGCGCGTAACGTCTCTACGGGAATGGTACACATGCAATAATAATGTGGAGACGTTGCGCGCAATGCAATAATAATGTGGAGACGTTGCACGCAACGCAATAATAATGTGGAGACGTTGCGCGCAATGCAATAATAATGTGGAGACGTTGCACGCAATGCAATAATAATGTGGAGACGTTGCGCGCAACGTCTCTACAATTTTCTGATTCAATCATTTTCATTATCTTTGTAGACATATACAAACAACTGATATATGGCAAAGAAAGCGACAACAGCAAAAACTAAAACGGAAAAATCAATCGAGGCACAACTGTGGGATGCCGCAAACAAACTTCGTGGAAACATTGAGGCTCCTGAGTACAAACATGTGGTGCTTAGCCTCATATTCCTGAAATATGCTGGTGTGAGATTTGAAAAGCAACATGCCAAACTTGTTGAACAGTACGGAGACAATAAGATCCTTGTGGAGTCGCCAATGGCATACGCAAAGGATAATGTGTTCTATCTTCCGGAAGAGTGCAGATGGGATTATATAATGGCTAACGCCAAAAGCTCGGATATCGCACAAAAGGTGGACAAGGCTCTTGCCGGAATAGAGGCGAAAAACAAGGCGTTGGAGGGTGCCCTCCCGTCGAACTACTATTCAAGCATCGGAATCGATTCCGCCAAACTTGGTTCGCTGATCGATATTGTGAACAACATGGAGCAGCACATGACCGACGACGATGATTTCTTCGGCCGTGTCTACGAATACTGTCTTTCCAACTTTGCCCTTCAGGAAGGAAAAGGAAAAGGAGAATACTACACCCCAAAATCTATTGTAAATCTCATTACTGAGATGATCGAGCCATACAAAGGCAAGGTGTATGATCCTGCGTGTGGTTCGGGCGGCATGTTCGTGCAGAGCAGCAAGTTTATTGAGGCTCACGGAGGTAATAAGCGAGACATTTCCGTCTACGGACAGGAATATACCCTGACAACATACAAGCTTGCGAAGATGAACCTTGCGATCCGCGGTATCTCCGCCAATTTCGGAGAGAAAGCGGCAAGCACCTTCCAGGACGACCAGCACAAAGCGGAGAAATTCGATTATATAATGGCAAATCCTCCATTCAATCAAAAAGACTGGCGAACGGAGAACGAGCTAAAGGATGATCCACGTTGGAAAGGCTTCAAAGTGCCGCCGATGAGCAACGCCAACTATGCCTGGATCCTGAATATCTATTCCAAGTTGGCGAACGACGGAATTGCCGGATTCCTTCTTGCCAATGGAGCGTTATCTGGCGACGGAGATGAGAAAGAGATCCGCAAAGGGCTATTGAGTGCAGACCATGATGCGGTGGAGGCGATTGTGATTTTGCCACGCAACATGTTTTATACCACAGACATCAGCGTCACACTTTGGATATTGAACCGTAACAAGCACGAGCGCACCGTCAGCATAAACGGAGAGCAGAGACACTATCGAGAGCGTGCGGGAGAGATACTTTTTATGGATCTGCGCACGTGGGGCGAACCGTTTGAGAAGAAATACATCACATTCAGCCAGAGCGACATTGAAAAGGCAGCGGCAAAATTCCATCAGTGGCAACGATCGGACATGGGCGAATATCAGGATGAACCTGAATTCTGCAAATCAGTGAAGACCAGCGATTTGAAAGACTATTCACTTGTGCCGAGCAAATATATCGAGTTTGTGAACCGAGACGACTATGCCGGCTACGAAGAGACGATGAGCAGACTTCAGACCGAGTTGAGAGAACTTTTCGCACAGGAGGAAGAGAGCAAAAAAGCTGTGGAAAAGGTGTTTGAGGAATTAGGGTACAAATTGTAAATTCTTTCCAATCACTTGGAAAATATTCCAATTCTTTCTAATTTTGTATAAATTGGAAAGAATTGTAAAAGTTTACGATATGATTGAATACCCACCGCATTCTCCAAAATTAGAAATGTCTATACAATTCCTTGCTCTTAACCAGAATAAGGAATTGTGGTCATTTGTGCGTGCTATAAACGAGGAATATTTGTATTGGAACAAGGTAAAATATAAAAAAAGTCCCGATGCTTGTAGTCCAGAGGAGTTGTGGTCGAGAGTAAAACTTGATAGATTGCTACAAACTAAAGAGGTATCAGAATGGGAACACTATAACATTCATTTTGGGCTGACGAACAAAATGCAGAGTCTATGTCATGAGTTCGACTTGAATTTCGGAGGAGTTTTAGGTAACGATTCTCTTTTGCAATCAGAAGACAAGCATAAATATCTGGTAAGTTCGTTGATGGAGGAAGCTATCGCTTCCAGCCAAATGGAGGGTGCCTCTACAACTAGGAAGGTGGCTAAGGATATGCTGAGGAAAGGGTTGAAACCCAAGGACAAAGCACAACAGATGATCTTGAATAATTATAATACAATTCGTTATATATCAGAAAACAAAGATCAGATTTTGACAGAAGAGGCTTTGCTTCATATCCATTCGCTCATGACTGAAAACACGCTAGATAATCCTTTGGATTGTGGACGATTCAGGGACAATGATGATGTGGTGGTAGTGGATGATACCAAAAGTGAAGTTGTACATACACCTCCGTCGCACACGGAAATACCAGTGTTTGTAAAAACGTTTTGTGACTATTTCAATGCTAAAGAGAGCGAGCTATTTGTGCATCCCATCATAAAAGGAATTATTCTACATTTTATGATAGCGTATATGCATCCATTTGTTGATGGAAATGGAAGGACGGCGAGAGCGATATTCTATTGGTATATGCTTAAAGAGGGGTATTGGTTGATGGAATATATGTCTATTTCCAGAATCATCTATAAAAGAAAAAACGATTACGAAAAGGCGTATTTGTATGCTGAAGCGGATGGAAATGACATTGGATATTTCATTTTATATAACTTAAAGGTATTGAAGGAATCATTCGAGGATCTTCAGGTGTATCTAAAAAGAAAAAGTTCAGAAAGAAATGATGCAGACAAATTCTTGCGGATTGGCGGTATAAACCAAAGACAAGCAGAGATATTGAGGTTGTATGTGGAAAATCCAGATAAGACATATTTTGTAAAGGATTTCCAAATACATTTCGGCATATCTGCAACAACTGCAAAGACAGATATAGTCGGACTAATTGAAAAGGGATATCTTAAGGAAATCGCATTAAACGATGTGAAGAAAGGATATACAAGGAGTGAGGATTTTAATACAATTCTTTCCAATTCTTTATAAATTGGAAAGAATTATAAAGATTTATTAATGACTAACAAAAATTCTACATATAAGCGTCTGGGGGATTATATCCGTGAGATCAATGTGAGGAATAAGGATTTATCCGTCTCAAAACTGATGGGAATAAATATTGATAAATATTTTATGCCATCAGTCGCCAATGTCATAGGCACAGATATGTCAAATTATAAGGTTGTGGCAAATGGACAATTCGCTTGCAATCTAATGCATGTTGGCAGAGATGAGAAAATCCCAGTAGCACTGAATACAGAGGATCCAATCATTGTTTCTCCCGCATATTTTGTATTTGAGGTTTGTGATGATTCTTTGTTACCAGAGTATTTAGAATTATCATTAAGAAATCCTGAATTTGACAGAAATGCATGGTTTCATACTGATGGAGATGTTCGTGGAGGAATGGATAAAGAGGGAATGAAAGATTTGCTAATCCCCGTTCCTCCCCTAGAAGAGCAACGCAGTATCGTCAGCAGATATAAAGCGATAGAGACCCGAATCGCCAACAACAAGCAGACGATAGCCAAGTTGGAAGAGGCGGCACAGGCATTGTATAGAAAGATGTTTGTGGATGATGTGGATGTGGAGAATCTGCCGGATGGGTGGAGAATGGGATGTTTGGGAGAGGTGGCGGAGATAAAAAATGGGAAGAATATAACTTTTGATGAAAATGGATACATATCAGTTTATGGAGGAAATGGAATAGTAGGAAAAGTTAAAATACATAATGCCGAGAATGTCATTGTGATAGGACGTGTTGGTGTCAATTGCGGTAGTTTACATTTGCATATTGGCACTTGCTGGGTAAATGATAATGCAATGATGGCAAAATCAAAATTTGTGTATTATTTATATTTCCTTATGCAGCAATTCAAATTGAATGAGCAAAGTGAAGGTTCAAGTCAGCCTCTTTTAACGCAAGGAATATTAAATTCTCAAAATTGTTTTATCCCAACTGAAGATAAAATGGAAGATTTTAACTTAAAAGCAGAAATCATATTTGATTCGATAAAAGGTAAACAAAAAGAGAACGAAATATTAACAGAAATGCTATCGATGATGGCGTAAAAAGTGAAGAATATGGAAGGAAAGAAATATGCCTTTGTAGATGAATTTGGAGCTTTTGGATTTGATTTTGATAAAGCGGGATGTTCAACTCATTTTATAGTAAGTGCTATCGTCGTTGATGAAAAAGATCTACAATTAGTCGCTGATAAAGTAGAGGAAATAAGAAAAAAATATTTTCAGACTGCGGAGATGAAGTCAAGTAAGGTAAAGAAAAATCATAAAAGACGACTACTCATTTTGAATGATTTGAATAATCTCCCATTCAACATTTTTACTTTAGTCTTTGATAAAAGAAAAATATATGAGCAATCGGGGTTAAGATATAAAAAATCATTTTACAAATTTATTAATAACCTGGTCTATCAAGAATTAAGAATCAATTATAGTAATCTACAAATAACAGCAGATGAAGTTGGAGAAAATGATTTTTTAAAATCTTTTGCTTCTTATGTTCGTTCAAAACAAGTGCCTCTAACATTGTTTGACGACTCTCTTTTTACTTTTAGCAATAGCAAGCAAGGAATAATAGTTCAAGTTGCAGATATTATAAGTGGATCTTTAGCATATAATTTTGATGAGAAAAAGAAATTGGAAGCTGAAGGAAATGACTACGAAGAAATCCTTTCTAAAAAAATATTAAGAATAAAACAATTTCCTGAAACTTATAATACATTTGAGATTTATGATAAAAACATAGATCCAAAATTTAATAAAGAAATTGCAGACATATGTTTTAGAAAAGCCAAGTATTTTATGGAAACTCATAAACAATCAAAAGATATAGAAATTAGGCAACAAGTTGCTGTTTTAGATTATCTTTTGTTTAGATTTATGAACAGATCACAGAGAAAGTATATTCCAACCAAAGAACTTATAAACCAACTCGTTTCTTTGGGCTATGAAAAATTTTCGACACAAGCATTTCGTAATAAAATTATAGCTAAGCTTAGAGATAGTGAAGTGATTATTTCTAGTTGTAAAAGTGGATATAAAATTCCATCAACAGAGGAAGAACTTTATGATTTCGTATTGCATGGTAAAAGTATAATTTTCCCGATGCTATCAAGATTAAAAAAATGTAGTGAAATAATCAGAATGGGAACTAATGGTAAAATCAATCTTTTTGAAAAAGCAGAATACCAATCAATTGCATCGTTATTATCGGATAATCAAAAAAAATGAAATATGGAAAATATTAATTTAAGTCTAATTAGTGGAGACCTTTTGAAAGAAATTTATGGAGATTTCGCAAAACCAAGTGTACAATCAGTTGGAAAAGCACTAGGAACAGTGTTTGATATTGTCTTTGGTGGATTATCATATTTTCCCCAAAAAGGGAACATTTACTTAAAGAATAATCTAGAACGATATAGAAAAAAATTGGAAAATGTTCCAGTTGACAATATTATAATTGCTGATCCTCAAATAGGAGTTCCTATTGTAGAAAAATTGAATTATACTACACATGAAGAGATTTCTGATTTATTTACTACGTTGCTAGCTAATGCCTCTATTTCAGAAAAAGTAGTATCTGTTCATCCGTCTTTTATTAGTATAATTGAACAATTAGCCCCAGATGAAGCTAAAATAATTGCACATTTAAGTACTAATCCAACTATTCCATATTGCAATATTAATGGTTCTTTTTACAATGATGGTGCTATTTTGCAAAATTCATATAATATCTTGATTTATCATGCTACAGATTTACCATGGCAAATTGATTTCTATACCAAAGAAAATATAGGAGCTTACCTTGATAATCTGGTCCGTTTGGGGATTTTATCAGATGAAAAAGGAACACAAATACAAGAAATGTCATTATATAAAGATATTCTAGAAAAGTATAATTACAATCATATTAAAGAAACATTAGACACTAGTGTATACAGGAATGTCTTTATAGATAAAAGTTTCTATGCCCTTACTGATTTTGGCAAATTATTCATAAAGGCTTGTATAAAAGATTGATTTTATGAAATTCAGCAAATTAGGACAAGAACAAAACAAGCAGTTTTAAAGATATGGGACGTTATAGTAAAGATGAGCAAACAATAATAAAACAAATAATAGAGCTTGGCCAAAATATATCTTGTGCAAACCCAGTGTTGTTTAATGTATATATGCCCATTTTGAATTCTAATCAAGTGAATGTTGATGATAGAGGCCTTTATTTTGATGAGACACATACACAAGAAACAATTATAGAAATAGAGTATAATATTGCAAGAATATCTCTTTTAATAGACGATTTGATAAAAAATAGGCTTATAACATTGGTGAAAGTAGGTGCAAATCTGCCTTTTTTGTATAAGGTTAATAATGGCACAATATATGACAAAATTGATAGTAATATATTTAATATATTAAAACAATCATTTTATTCAAAAGTTTATATATCTGCTGAATTAAAAGAACTTGTTTCTAATGATTTCAAAACCTACGAAGAGATTCAATTAGAAGAAGCACAAAATCAAACAAAAATTGCACATGAATCTTTGGAAGAGGCAAGAAAGCAAACCGAATCAGCAAATAAGTCTTTAGAAGAGGCTAGAAAACAAACAAAAGCATCTCTTGATTCTTTAGCAGAAACCATAAAGCAAACTCAAAAAACACAAGAATCGTTAGAAGAGGCACAAAAGCAATCATATCAGGCAAGGACACAAACTGGATTAAGTATTTTGACGTTATTTTTATCAGTTGGTGCTATTTTGTGGTCTATTTATGCTTCTAATGAAATACCAATTACGATAAATCAATCTCAATTCGATTCTATTCAAATTCAGCAGAAGGTTTTGATTGAGACGTTGAATGAAATCAAGATGTCGCAGATGGATAAAGATTCTGTGATTAAGGAATTGGATTCAACCAAAGCGAAGATTGATAAGATTTCCAATACGCTGAAGGAATTAAAAAAAATGAATTCAAAGGAGAGATGATGGATGGTGGGGACGGTGTTGTAGAGACGGTGTGCGCAGGTGTAGAGACGTTGCGCGCAACGTCTCTACGGAACGGGGCGGAATTAATCCCATCGATGGTAATAATTCCAACGTAACAGACAAATTATTAAATAACAATACAAAAAATATGGAAAAATTTCAAAACAGATATCGCATTACATCAGCACGCGCCGATTGCACGATTATAATGGTGTGCGAATGTATGTGGACGGTGTGCACGTATGTAGAGACGTTGCGCGCAACGTCTCTACGGGGGCGGAATAAAATCCAACGATGATGATAATTCCAACGTAACAGACAAATTATTAATAACAATACAAAAAAATATGGAAAAATTTCAAAACAGATTTAGGATTCCGTCAGCACGCGCCAATTGCACGATTATAATGGTGTGCGAATGTATGTGGACGGTGTATGTAGAGACGTTGCGCGCAACGTCTCTACGGGGGTGGAATAAAATCCAACGATGATGATAATCCCAACGTAACAGACAATTTATTAAATAACAATACAAAAAAACATGGATAAATTTCAAAACAGATTTAGGATTCCGTCAGCACGCGCCAATTGGCATGATTATAATGGTGGCATTTATTTCGTAACAATTTGTACAAAAAATCGTGAACATTATTTTGGGGAAATCACGCATTGTTGTAGAGACGTTGCGCGCAACGTCTGTTTTAGAATCGTTGTGCGCAGGTGTAGAGACGTTGCGCGCAACGTCTCTACGGGGGTGGAATAAAATCCAACGATGATGATAATTCCAACGTAACAGACAAATTATTAAATAACAATACAAAAAAAACATGGAAAAATTTCAAAACAGATTTAGGATTCCGTCAGCCCGTGCCAATTGGCATGATTATAATGGCGGCATTTATTTCGTAACAATTTGTACAAAAAATCGTGAACATTATTTTGGGGAAATTTGTACAGGACCACAAATGCAATTATCCCAAATCGGGCAATATGCCTACGAACAATTCATGAATGTGAAAACGCATTATCCATACGCCGAAATTCCGTTGTTCGTGATAATGCCCGACCATATCCATGCCATTGTGACGATTGATGGGGAAAATGATACCTGTAGAGACGTTGCGCGCAACGTCTCCACATCTGCGCGCAACGTCTCTACGGGGGTGAATACACAAATGGCAAATATTTCACCACGTAAAAAATCATTGGCGGTGGTTATCCGTGGCGTCAAATCGTCAATCACCAAATTCGCCAACGAAAACAATATTCCATTTGCATGGCAAACACGTTTTCACGACCGAATTATCCGCAATCAAGATGAATTTGACAAAATATCCGATTATATTGAGAAAAATGTTGTAAATTGGCAGAATGATATGGGCAATATGAAATAACCAACCATTATGTTCAACGAGGCCACACTGGAGGCTGCTATAATGCAGCTATTTGAGGATAAAGAGAAATATACGCATAAATTGGGTGAACAGCTCCACAAGAATCTTGCGGAGGTCTTGCTCGTCGAAGACATTGAATCTTATCTCATGAGTCGCTATGCCGACATCACTGAAGGTGAGATCCAACGCGTCGTCTTGATTCTCAAAGCCCAGCAGACGCAAAGCCTGTATGAGGAGAACAAACGTGTGCTGAACATGATAGTGGAAGGTTTTCCGCTGAAACGTGATGATGCGTCGAAGCCAGCATTATGGATTCGCCTGATCGATTTTGAGAATCCTACGAAGAATGATTTCAAGATTGTCAATCAGGTTGAGATAGTGGAGGTTTGCAACCGTCGCCCGGATGCTATTGTCTATGTCAACGGTTTGCCTCTTGTGGTAATGGAGTTTAAATCGGCAGTCAAGGAGCATTGCACAATCAAAGACGCATACACCCAGCTGACGGTGAGATACAGGAAGGATATTCCGAGCCTGTTCAGATATAACGCATTCGTTGTCATTAGCGACGGTGCTCAAAATAAATTCGGTTCGCTATTCACTCCATACGAATATTTCTATGCGTGGAAGAGAGTGGAGGCGGCAGACAGCCCGAGTGACGGAATCGACTCCCTTTTCACGATGGTGTCTGGCTTGTTTAGAAAAGAGCGTCTGCTAGAAGTGGTCAAGGATTTCATCTATTTCCCTGATTCATCGTCGAAAGAGGAGAAGATAGTATGTCGCTATCCACAATTTTTTGCGGCTACGATGTTGTATGAGAACATACTTGAGCATCATAAAATCGGCGATGGAAAGGGAGGAACTTACTTTGGAGCGACAGGATGCGGAAAGAGTCTTGCCATGCTTTTCCTTACAAGAATGCTGATGCGATCGCAGACGTTGGAATCCCCTACCATCCTGCTTATCACAGACCGTTCGGATCTCGACGACCAGTTGACGAGCCAGTTTGTCAGGGCAAAAAGATTCATTGGCGACGAGACCATCGAGCAGATTGAAAGCAGAGAGCTGTTGAAGCAGAAACTGAATGGAAGAAAGAGCGGAGGTGTATTCCTGACCACGATACAGAAATTTTCGGAAGATATCACTTTGCTTACAGACAGAAAGAACGTCATCTGCATCAGTGATGAAGCACATAGGACGCAGACAAATTTGGAAGAGAGCACCGTCATCAAATATAATGAAGACGGATTGGCAGTAGCGATTAAAAAGACATACGGATTTGCCCAATATCTTCATAAGTCGCTTCCCAATGCGATATACGTTGGATTCACAGGAACACCTATCGACGACACGATAGCCGTGTTTGGAGGAGTGGTCGACAAGTATACCATGACAGATTCGGTGAATGATGGAATCACAGTCAGAATCGTATATGAGGGAAGAGCCGCCAAAGTGTTTGCCGACAATGAAAAGCTTGAATTGATCGACAAATATTATGAGGAATGCGCAGAAGCCGGATCGACGGAGGAGCAGATAACCAAAAGCAAACAGCAGAGTGCCACAATGGAGGCAATCATAGGTGATCCTAAAAGATTGCAGGCAGTGGCGGAGGATCTTGTGGCTCATTATGAGCAACGATTAGCGGAAGGAGCGACTGTTTGCGGGAAAGCTATGATAGTATGTACATCACGTCAGATCGCATTTGATCTGTATAAGAAGATTGTCGCACTTCGTCCAGATTGGGCAAAGAAACTGCCATGCGATCCCAATTTCACCTACGACGAAAACGAGAAACTATTGCCATTGGAAAGAATAAAGATGGTGATGACAGGAAACAAGGACGATGAACCGGAATTGGCAAAACTGCTTGGCAACAAGGCAGACAGACAAGAGTGGGCAGAACAGTTCAAGCAGCCCCACTCCAATTTCAAAATAGTCATCGTTGTAGACATGTGGCTGACAGGATTCGATGTGCCAAGTTTGGACACAATGTATATCGACAAACCGATCCAGCGTCATACACTGATCCAGACAATCAGCCGAGTGAACAGAGTTTGCCCAGGGAAAGAGATGGGGCTTGTGGTGGACTATCTTGGAATCAAACGCAACATGAACAAAGCGTTGAGGATTTATGGATGGAATGATGACAATGACACAAACGAAATTCCTACAGATGAAATCGCTCAATTAGTCAAGATAACAAAAGACGAAATAGAGAATCTTGAATACATCATGAGCAATTACGATTATTCCGGATTCTTCAAGAAAGACCCGTTGCTACAGCTGCAGACATTAAATGGAGCCGCCAATTATGTGTTGGCAGAGACAGGCAGGACCAACCTGTATATGGGACATGCCAAAGCGATGCGTCAGGCATTCAACATGTGTAGTTCGAGCGATGACTGGACTGACAAGTTAAGAGCTAAGGTCTTGTTTTTTACCGCAGTTCGTTCAGTTGTGTTCAAGATGACAAAAGGAGACGCGCCAGACGTGGCAGAGATGAACGCAAAAGTCCGCAAGTTGGTGGAAGACGCTCTTCAAAGCGATGGAGTTGAAGAGGTTGTGAAGATTGTGGAGAATGCAAATGGCACACTTGATATCTTCGATCAAAAGCACATGGCTTTAATCGACAAGATCCCTTTGCCAAACATACGGCTGAAACTTCTAGAGAGATTGGCAAAACTGCAGATAAGCGAGTTCAGCAAAGTAAATAAAGTCAGAGCTGTCTCATTTTCAGAGCAATTGAACAATGTCATAATCAACTACAACGACAGATCTGATGACATCGCAAATGTCACAGAAGCGATGCAACATGTGGTGGACAAGATCAAAGAGATGATGAAAGAGCTTAATGAAGAAAGAAAATCACATGAAGAGCTTGGCATCGACTATGAAGAAAAAGCATTTTACGACATCCTGAAAACTGTCCGTGACGAACGAGGATTTGAATATGAGGATTCAAAGATGATAGAAATGGCTAAAGAAATGAAGGCGATGATAGCCGACAAATCCCATTTCACCGACTGTTTCAAGAGAGCAGACATCATGGCAGATATGCAGTTTCAGTTGGTTGTGATAATGTCAAATTATGGTTATCCACCTGCTTCTGAAAACCCAGAAGAGGTGTATGACAAAGTGATTGAGCAGGCGGAAAATTTCAAAAAATATGAAATCCAAGAGGCCGCGAGACCGTATGTCTGGAAAGAAATGAGACCGATGGCTATGGTGGCGGAAGGAATGTAGAGACGTTGTGCGCAACGTCTTTTTTTGCAAAATGCATGGATGACACAATGTGGAGACGTTGTGCACTGTGGAGACGTTGCGCGCAACGTCTCTACGTACAAATCACGAATTATGATTTTTTTTGCCTCCAATCACGATGCACACCGCCACCAATATCATGATCAACCCTATTGTCACCCTGAATGACAATGATTCTCCAAGAAACGTAATGCCTAACACTACTGCGGTGACTGGCTCCAACGCTCCGAGGATGGCTGTGGGGGTGGCTCCGACATACTGGATAGCCATCGTCGTCCAGACGAATGAGAGCACAGTCGGGAATATCGCCATACATGCGATGTTGAGCCACATATCCCAGCGATCAATCGGAGGACACACAAATTCCGAAAAACACAATATCCTGACCACATATAGAAGGGCTCCAAACAAAAGTGTATAGAATGTGAGTTTCAATGTCGGAATCTTTTTATAGGAATCCCGTCCTACCGCCACTATATATATCGCATATGTGAGCGAGGATCCCAACACTATAATACATCCTATAGGATTCAGTGTGGTCGTGCCATCTGGTTTATAAAGCATAGCTATTCCTCCCACCGCCAACGCAATACATACAACGGTTTGGAGCCTCAGTTTTTCGCCAAAAAACAGGACCATCAGCACAGCTACAATCACAGGATAGACAAAGAGCATCGTCGACGCAATTCCCGCAGAAAGATATTTATAGCTGACATATAGTGTGAGCGACGAGGTGGCGACAAGCATTCCGACTATAAATAGGGAGATTGTTTCTTTCAAAGTGAGACGGAAGTCGTGCCCACGCATCTTTATCATCACCGCCAATACAGGCAACGCAAATAGATACCTGAACAACAACACTGAATCCGGATTCATTCCGTCGTTATAAAGAGTCACGGCAAAAAGCGGATTCATTCCATACGTCATCGCAGCTACCGCTCCATACAGACATCCTTTCAGTTTAATATCCATAACGCTTTCTATATACAAAAATCAACGACAGTGACAAAATCATCGCCAAAGATTCCGCCACCAGCACAGCCCACCATATAACGTCGATTCCAAACAGGAATGGCAACAATATCACACAACTGCTTTCCAGCACCAGTGTACGAGTCAACGAGATGGTTGCAGACACAGGCCCGTTATTCAAAGCTGTGAAGAATTCAGAGGCAAAGATGTTGATTCCCGTCACAATAAAATGCAATGAATATATGCGGAATGCGTGCACCGTCAACTCTAGAAGAGCCTCATCATAACCGACAAAGACGACGGAAAGCGGACGCGCCAACACCTGCGCCAGCAACGCAATCACAATACCTGCCGTCACAACTATCGTCATACTCTTTTTCAACAGGCTGCGCATCTCCCTCTTATTGCCCGCTCCATAATGGTAACTCACAATTGGCGACATTCCGATTCCATAGCCGATGAAAAGAGCAGCGAAAGTGAAGGCGAAATAGGAGATGACTCCGTAGGCTGCCACTCCGTCTTCCCCACTCTCACGGATAAGCTGATACATATACAGCATGCTCACCAGCGACAATGAGATGTTGAGCACAAGCTCAGAGAGTCCGTTGGAACAGGCTTTTCTTATAGCCGACCAATCCCAGCCGCAACGTCGCAGCCATTTTCTTTTATAAAAATAGTAGAGGGGAACAAATCCTCCGATCGCCATTCCCACATTCGACGCCCAAGCAGCTCCAGCTATTCCCATGTCGAGAAAACCGATGAAAACGACGTCGAACACCATATTGCTCACTCCTGCCGCTATCGTCACCCACATCGCATACTTAGGACGCTCTGCGGCTATAAGAAATGATTGGAAATACACCTGCAGGACATAGGATGGCAGAAAGATAAGAAGGGGCTGAGCGTAGACGACGCAATGCTCCACCATCTCACCCTCCGCGCCGAGAAATATGGCAGCTTCCCTTGTGAAGAACAGTCCCCAAACGCCTAATAAGACAGAAAGAATTATCGCTGTGTATGTGAGCAGCGAGAAAATTCGTTTGGCTTTGTCGCCATCACCCTCGCCCATCGTCTTCGCCACCAACGCGCAACCGCCCGTGCCAAGCAGAAAACCGATAGAGCCCAACACTGCGACAAACGGCCATATCAGGTTGAGCGCGGCAAACGGTGTTGTGCCGACAAAATTGGAAACCATCACACCATCCACAATGCTATAGATAGAGGTGAAAATCACCATAAGCATAGATGGATATGTGAACAGCAGGAGTCTCTTAAAATTAAAATGATCCGATAATTGTATTCTTGACATAAAAATTCTTTTGTTGGGGCGACCCTTGTAGCCGACCTTTTCCTAAAGACAGTGCATCACCAAGTGAGTTCGATCACCTCCAAATCACGCATCGTGTCACCGTCTATGACAAGACGCACCAATGTGCGTACTGTCTGCTGACCATATCTGCCAGCAGCACCAGGATTGACGCAAAGCATCCCAAACTTTTTATCCGCCATCACCTTCAATATATGGCTGTGGCCGCAAACGAACAATCGTGGAGTGGATTTCAAAAACTCCTGGCGTACGTTGGGGTTATAACGTCCGGGATAGCCGCCGATGTGGGTAAGCAAGACGTCGACCTCCTCAACTGTGAAACGAAGGATGTCCTTGCAGTTGAGCCTCACATCTCCACCGTCGGCATTGCCACGCACAGCGCGCACCATCTTTTTCTCCTTCAAACGTTCAAGGATGCCATTGCCGATGTCGCCGGCATGCCATATCTCATCGCAATCCTCAAAATATTTCAAATATCTGTCGTCCCAATAGCCATGGGTGTCCGACATGATTCCTATTCTCGTTGCCATAAATACAACTGTTTTAGTTGAGCATTGAGTTTTCGATATCCGAAATCTTCTTTATGAAAGACGGACGCAGATTTCTGTTTCCGTTTTCAAACTTCACATTGACAGTGTCACGGCTCTGGTCTGTGCTGATCACCACACCATCACCGAATATCTCGTGGCGGACAAAATCCCCCTCCTGAAAATAATCGCTCTTCACAACCGTATCATGGAGCGGACGTGACTGGTTATCCTCACCGGCAAGTCGTTTTGTGTTTTCCCAAAGCATCGGGTCCATCTTTCCCTCCGTCACAAACAGATCACGTTTGATCTCAAGAAGGAATCTCGACGGATATTTCTCCGTCTGTGTAGCAGCATTATATCCTTCACTTTCTGTGAGCATCAAAGTCTTCTCCGCACGAGTCACCGCCACATACATCAGACGTCTCTCCTCCTCTTCCGCAAGATTCTTGCGTTCACGTATAGCGCGTAGGCTTGGGAATATTCCGTCGCTCAAGCCGACCACGAAGACGTGTGGAAACTCCAGACCTTTCGATTGGTGTATCGTCATAAGTTTAACAGAATCCGTCTCCTTAGTGTAATCGGCATTCGTATACAAAGCCACATCCTGAAGATACGACACCAAGTTGGGGGCATCTTCGGCAGTATCCTCATAATACTTCACCGAGCTGACAAGTTCAAGCACATTCTGCAGACGGTCGTCATCCCCGTCGGTGCGGATCTCATCTTTAAGCCCACTCTCCTTCAAGACACTTTCTAGAAGTTGGGATATCTTGGTGTATGGAGCCTTAGAGCGCCAGTCGTTCACATTATCGATAAATTTAGCGATAGGCTCTTTTTTGAAAGGTTGCTCGTCACGATGCCAGCAGAGAGTTTCGAAAAGAGATTTCTGCTCCTTTTGAGCGAGAGCCTGAAGAGCGGAGACGGTGCTCTTTCCCATTTTTCTAGCCGGCACATTGCAGATACGCAAAAACGACAAATCATCGTCGGCGGCAATCAGACGAAGGTAAGACAGAGCGTCTTTGATCTCCTTACGTTCAAAGAAACGTATGCCGCCCCAGATCTGGTAAGGAATATTGTGCTTCATCAGATTCTGCTCGATAAAACGAGACAGGTACGAAGCGCGGTAGAGCACAGCAAAATCGCTGGCATTAGTGTCGCCCTCTGCCATCTTCTTCTTAATCTGCTTCACAATCCATTCGGCTTCCTTCTGCTCAGAAGCAGCGTGGAAATGGACTATAGACGGACCGACATCCCTTTTGGTATAGAGGTCCTTGTCGATACGGTTCTTATTATGCTTGATCACGCTGTTGGCGACGTCGAGAATACCTTGCGTCGACCTATAATTGCGATTGAGCACAATATCCTTGTCGGCCTCAAACTTCACAAAATAGCCTGGATCGGAGCCTCGCCACTCATAGATGGCCTGGTCCGGGTCACCCACGATAAACAGATTGCCACAACCAGCGGAAAGAAGCTCCACAAGATTCCAGTCGGTAGTGTTGCAATCCTGAGCCTCATCAATCATCACATAATTGAGCTCCTGCTGCCAATGGGCAAGAACATCTGGAAAAGCATGAAGAATATAGAGAGTGAGATGGATAAGATCATCAAAATCAAGAGCAAACAGTTTAAGCTGCATCGCGATATAGAGTTCAAACTCATCACGGCAGTTTTCCACATCAATCTTGTTGGCAGACTGAGTCAGATACGTCTCCACATATCCCCCCGTCGACTTTCGTCCAGCGATGCCAGAAAGAAAGCTGTTGATATTCTTGACACTTTTGTCAATGCCAAGATGGTCGAGCACCTGATGGGCGATCTGTTTCTGATCCTCCACATCAATGATCGTAAATGATTTAGGAAAACCTATATGATATATTTCAGCACGGAGAAACTTCACACAGAAGCCATGGATAGTGCACACAAAATCGCTGTAGTTGCCCTTATCCACAAGTTTTGCAATACGTTGAGTCATCTCCTTGGCAGCCTTATTGGTGAAGGTAAGGCAAAGGATATTGGCAGGGTCGATACCCAAAGCAGACACAATGAAAGCATACCTTGCGGCAAGAGTCTTCGTCTTGCCAGCACCAGCGCCAGCCACCACACGCACCCTACCCTCCGTAGAGCGGACAGCCTCCTGCTGACTATCGTTTAGATCTTTGAAAATGTCTATATTCATCTGAAAATTCTTTTCCTGATACAAATATATAAAGAAAATGCGGACCGAGAAACGAATGAATACATCTAAAAAAATATTTGGTTATAGAATTGAGGATTCCAAAAGGCGGAAGCCCTTATCCCCCTTTCCAGTGCGAGCCGAAGGCAAGCTCATATAAAAACCACAGAGAACATAAGATCTCAGAGAGAAAGTCTTCGACTTTTATGAGGAAAAGAGACGGGGAATCGTCTGAAAGACGTTACCGAGCAATGCGAGAGTAACCCGGGACGGAGTCTCGGGGGAGCGACAGAACGCACTACCCCCTCCTCCTCAATGCGAGCCGAAGGCAAGCTCATATAAAACCACAGAGAACATAAGATCTCAGAGAGAAAGTCTTCGACTTTTATGATGGGAAGAGACGGAAAATCGTCTGAAAGACGTTACCGAGCAAAGCGAGAGTAACCCGGGACGGAGTCTCGGGGGAGCGACAGAACGCACTACCCCCTTTCCAGTGCGAGCCGAAGGCAAGCTCATATAAAACCACAGAGAACATAAGATCTCAGAGAGAAAGTCGTCGACTTTTATGAGGAAAAGAGACGGGAAATCGTCTGAAAGACGTTACCGAGCAAAGCGAGAGTAACCCGGGACGAAGTCTCGGGGGAGCGACAGAACGCTCTAACCCCTCCTCCACAGTGCGAGCCGAAGGCAAGTTCATATAAAACCACAGAGAACATAAGATCTCAGAGAGAAAGTCGTCGACTTTTATGAGGGGAAGAGACGGGAAAACGGCACGTATGGTATTGCCTTTCAGGCAAAGTTTTATGTATCATTGTCACATCATCCCGAGACTTCGTCACGGGTTACTCTCGCTTTGCTCGGTAGTGTCTTTCAGACAAAAAGAGATGAGAAAATCAGTCATAATCATATGTCAGAGTCACATTTTTATAAAATTTATTTGGATAATACATTAGAACAAATTAATTTTGCACAGAACAATTACGGTAACAGGAATAAACTATCTAATTGCTAGACCTAGTTTTTTCGAATGCGACGTATGTTTAGTTAAACAATTTTATTTTAAGATTTATGTTTGGATACAAGACAGTATTAAAATTCGCGTATGGAGGGGTTGTAAGTTCAGCCTATGAATTAGTTGATTTTTCCTATGATATTTATCAGCACATAGATGCGAAAGGTAAGCCACAGAGCAATGTTTATCTTGGGTCTGTCAACTGTATTTTTCCCGGTGTTCCCACCAAGGAACTGATTGATTACATGACAAATCCATACAGATACAAAGATGGATCAGTGTCTGTGATCGACAACGAAGGCAGAAAACTGCAGGAGATTTCCTTTACGACAGGCACATGTGTAAAGCTTAGATTTGATTATAATCAAGCAGGAAAAGGATACGTATCAACAATATTCGAGATAGCCGCAAAAGGCATCTCAATAGACAGTTATTCCGTCGACAACAACTGGGTAAATAAGTAACAGCCATGGACATACAAAACACAATCAATTCAATATTCAAGCATCCCGACGGCAATCTCAACGCCTATTTCGAGTGCTTTGGAAAGCAGTATGAAGTAAAACAGTTTTCCACATCATTTTTCCAGCCTACAGACGGCAAAGGAGAGCCACAGAGCGAAGTTCATTCCGGAGTTTTGAGCCTAGTGCTTGCCACAATACCAGACTCCAACATTGTCAGATGGGCGACAAATGATCATTTGCGAGTGAGTGGAGCCATCATTTTCAAGAATGAGACGGAGAGTCCGTCTCTGCGTATTGAGTTTAACGATGGAGTGTGTGTCGGATTAAGTCAGAAAGTGAATTTTGGGACTGGATGTCTGACTTCATTTTCCATAACTTCTCCGACATTGAAAATAAATGATTTAATTATCGACAAAGACTGGATTAAATAAGGTATATGAAAGAAGATTATATCACAGCAGAAGAATTCAGTGAACTATGTCAGAAAGGTCTGGCATACGAAGGATATATTGTTGGAGTTGGATATGCATTCCTTAATGTGACATTTGGATTGGAGTACTTAAATCCAGCCATAACATATGTTCCTACACCAAATACCGGATATTCTTATTCTCAATATCCGACACAAAGATCATACGTGTGTCAGTATATTGACACATCGGAAGATCAAATCAAAAGATCACTGGTGAAAGAGAAGAATGTAGATGCTATATCAGTCAAAGAGATTCAATCGAAAGCTAAAATGTGGCACACGACACAAACTGGTATAAAGCAAACAAACATAAACATGTGTAATTCAATAACACAAGAAGATTCTTCTTATGCCAGAGAACAAGTGGAAGATATAGCAAAAAAAGTTGTAGAATATAATCCAATAGCACAAGGAGCACTTTCTTATGCTAGTGCGTTTTCCGAATCTTTCATTAACGGTGCTGAAATCCGTGTTAATGAAATACAAAATCATTCTGTGATGTTTGAGAAAAGATTCCAAAACGGAGCATATAACAGATCAATGTATAACGCATTAGTGAAAGGCAAATGCAAAGTTCCTGCGAAAGCTTCTCCAAAATATACTCCAGATCAAAGATTGGAAATCGCCAGAAGTAGAAGACTTGAATTTGAAAAAGGCAACGTCAAAACAAATGGAGGCAATGTGAGCAAAACTGAATTTGTTTATGGAAAAAATGTCTCAAGATTTACCAAAGTTATGAAGGGAGCTGGAGTAATTGGTTGTATTATTCAAGGTGGTGTCTCATATTATAATATTACACATGTTGACATAAATGACGAAAGAAAAGGAAGAATTATAGTAAAATCATCTGTCGACTTTATTGTTCCCATTGTTTGTATTGCTGTTGGAGGTCCTGGAGCGTGGATTATTGGAGGCACTTATTTTATTGTAGATATGGCAGGTGGATGGGACTCTCTTATGGATCATACTTATAATTTGTTTAATGAAGAATAATATCATGTCTAAATTTCTAAGGTTTTATCGATATTTTATTTATAGAATTTATCATATCAACAATAACGATCCAGATTTAAGAGTTGTTGGTATTTTAGCTTTTGTTCACATGGCTCACATATTCACACTATCTTTAATCATATCAGAATTATTCTCTATCAGATTATTTACTATTGAAAAACCTGAATTATATATTTTTTTACTAGTTTTCGGGTTACTTCATTTTATTATTTTTTACAAGCCCCAAAAATGGGAAGAGTATTTTAAGGAGTTTGAGAATGAGGCGAAAGAAGAAAGATTGAAAGGATCTTTTCTTGTGTGGGGATATATGATTGTTAGTTTGATAATGCCTTTTGTTATTGGCATTTATTTAGCATATAGGTAATTGTAAGCCATGTAAATAGAATAAGGCCAAAAATTTCAAGACAACAAGACGATATGATCTCAAAAATTCAAAAATTTTACCGGTATTTAGTGTACAGGATTTATCATGTTAATAATCATGAACCAGAAATTAATGTGATTTCAATTCTGTGTGCTCGCCTACGGCTCGCACTAAGGAAAGGGTTAGGGAGTTCCGCCCTTAACAATCCTCTTTGATGTTATCTCTCCCACGAGACTTCGTTCCAAATCGCTCTCGCTTTGCTCGGTTGCCATCTTTCAGACGAATGGCTCTGCTATATTATTCACTAAACTAAAACAGAATTATATTGGATTTTATCGACAAGCAATAAGAGAAAGTTGTATTTTTGCAGGAAATTTGTCATCTATATTGATTTACAGCTTTGGAAACAACCGTTACAAATAAAAAGCCATCGGAATGTCAGAACATCACCGATGTACGAAATGAAATCGACAATATCGATAATGCCATCATCTCTTTATTAGGCGAACGTTTCAAATATGTAAAAGAAGTGGTCAAATACAAAGAAAAGACCGCTGACGGGATTGAAGCTACCGACCGAAAAAAAGCTGTCTTAGAAAGACGTAGAAAAATGGCAGAGGAACGTGGATTAAATCCCGACGTCATCGAAGATATCTACAAAAAACTGATCCAATATTTCATCAGCGAAGAAAAAAAGATCGTAAAAATATAATTTTGAAAACTTACGAAAAGACGTTGCAACACAGCGTCTTTATTCTATATTAACTGTGATCTGCGGATCATTTTCCACTTTCTGATTGGAACCTCACCTCTTTTTCTCATAAAAAGGCGTAGCCTTTCTCTGTAAACTTTATTTCTATGTGGTTTTATTAAATTTATGTGCTCGCCTACGGCTCGCACGTGGGGAGGGGTTAGGGCCAATATCAATCAAACATGGGCCCTTAACAATCCTCATTTATGACACTCCAACCATCATTTTTCTCCTATTTTTAATTTCGTCTAATTCACGTTATATTATGTGGAACATTACACATTAAATATTAATTTTGCATCTGAATCAAATTGTCCACAAGAATAATGAGAAACAACGTATTTGACATAATATCCATAATCGTATTCATTCTTTCTGTGATCGGCATAATCCTTTCAATGTATGAATACGACCATTGTCTGCTGTTGCTCTCCATAATCGCATTTGGCGTTGCTCTAAATGTGACTAACAGAAATACATATCTGCATGCCGCATTTATATCCACAATTGCCGGAATAATAATCGGATACAGTCTGTTCTCACCCATAATAATGTTGCCAGCAGTAGTGTTATGCGGTATCTACGGAGGACTCGTCATAAGTCTGCATCTACAAGACAACAACGAGAAGAAGCATTATTTCGAGCATCTAAAATACCTCGATGACTCTGCCAACAACATCAATGCCTACAGCATCGGAATCCCGTTTCTTTTCAGCATGGTCGTAAGAAGCGACGGCAATATCACAGACAGTGAAAGAGAGAAAGTGTTCGACTTCTTCAAACGAAAATTTCCAAAGGAATGTTTCGAGATGAACAACACGTTCAAACTCACTCTCGGATATCATGCGACGGATTATAAGAAATATTGCGCGACGGTGCTGGCATACGCAGATAAAGTAGACGAGACTTTCCCTCTTGATCTGTTTTACGCGTTGTACGACATAGCTTCGGATGATGGGTGCATGGTGCAGGAAGAGGCAGACAAAATGCGTCAGATAGGAAAAACATTGAGGATAGACAACGAGATTATCCGTCAGATGGAACATGCCCACGGAATAATAATCACGACTACAGACAAAGAGGAGTCGAAAGCAGAGTTGCGCAAAAAAGCCCTACAAACACTAGGTCTCAACGATGATGCCGACGACTACACCATAAAACTGGCATACAACACATTAGTGCAGAAATGTCACCCACACAAGATGAAAGGAAAATCCACAGCGGAGACAAATGAGTTGCTGAAACGTTTCGAGCAGATCCAAACCAGCTACGATATACTGTTTATGCAAAAATAAAACGCTCTATTTTTTGATGTCTGTAAAATGGGCATAAAAAAGAGAAAATACAGTGCAAAACTTTGATATTTTGTCTTTTCCAAAATCCAAAAAAATTGCGTTTTTGCGAATAATGCATTAAATTTGCATGATTTTATTGGGAAAAATCAAAAAAGATGAGTAAAGACACAATAAAAATAGCTGGTAAAACGTTCATACCAATGATAAGCTCAGCAGAACTGCACACGCGCGTTTGCGAGCTTGGTAAGACGATATGGCAGGAGAATGCGTCGGAAAATCCACTGTTTATAGTGATGCTTTCAGGAGCTTACGTATTTGCCGCAGATCTGTTGCGTACCATTCCAGCAGCGGTCGACATGGTATTCGTGAAATACTCGTCATATGAAGGCACACAAAGCAGCGGATCACTAAAACGTGAGATTGCCCTACCCGCCAGCGTCAAAGGCAGGACTTGCATCGTGGTGGAGGACATCATCGACTCAGGAGTCACGATGAAACAGTTTGTAGCGGACCTCAAGGAGGTGGGCGCAGCAAAAGTCAAGATTGCAAGCCTTCTCGTCAAACCAGAAAACAACAAGACCGACATAAAAGCCGACTATTACGGATTCTCTATTTCAAAAGAGTTTGTTGTCGGCTACGGATTAGATTTCGACGGAAACGCAAGAAATCTTGATTCGATATACAAATGCATTGATTAAAAACAGATTAAACGAATCTAAAAATAAAAAAAATAAAGATGAAAAACGTAGTGATTTTCGGAGCTCCAGGTTCAGGAAAGGGAACACAGAGCGAACTTATCATCAAGGAGTTTGGTTTGGCTCACATCTCAACAGGTGATGTGCTAAGAGCTGAGATTGCAAACGGCACAGAGCTTGGCAAGACAGCTAAAGGTTACATGGACAACGGACAGTTGGTGCCAGACAGCCTAATCATCGACATCCTTGCATCTGTACTAGACAGCAAAGGAAAGAACATCCCAGGTGTTATCTTCGACGGTTTCCCACGTACTATCGCTCAGGCAGAGGCTCTTAACGCAATGTTGAAGGAGCGCGGCACTCAGATCAATGTAGTGGTTGGTCTTGAGGTTGAGGAAGACGAGCTTATCAAGAGAATCGTAGAGAGAGGTAAGACTTCAGGACGTTCTGACGATAACGCAGAGACAGCTAAGAAGCGTTTGTCTACATATTTCAACCAGACTCTTCCATTGAAGGATTTCTATGTGAAGGAAGGCAAATATGCTTCTATCAAGGGTATGGGCTCAATCGAGTCTATCTTCGCTGATATCAAGAAAGCTATCGAGAACGCTTAATAGATTCCGACTAAACAACAGGTGCTGTGAGCAACAGCATCTGTTTTATTTTGATTAATAACTATCCAATTCCATCCAATAAGGAAGGAACGGGAATAAAAACGTGCGACATTGAATAAGATATGATGATATTGCCTTATGCTATAGTTGTTTCCATAATCGCTTACTTTCTGAACAAGAAACTGAACGTCAGCGACAAGAAACAGATCAAAATAAAGAAGATTCTTAGTTTTGCGACATTCTCATTATTGCTGTTTTTCATATGCAACATTTCAGTATTGCTTGAATATCAGCTTAATACACGAGCAATCATTCGTTTTGCCACAGAGAACATCGTCACAGTGAAGAATCATTACATACTTGGCAAAGGTTTATTTATCACACTCTTCCTTTCAATAGTGACATTTGTATACAACTACTATGAGTCAAAGGTAAGAGCTAAAAGACTTGCCAAAGAAGCTGAAATCGTCAATTACGAAATTGATAACGATCCAGAAGAAAAATCATTTTTTGAAAAATATCACGTGCTTGATATTTTATGTTATGTTGTGGTGTCATCAATCACTTATTTCATAACTAGCACCCTATTCTTAAAATTCATTGCCTTTGTAGTGAAAAACTATATAAGATACAATGTCTAAATGAAAAACTGCAGTAGGGAATCTCTATGGTTTCAAAAGGCTATTGCCACCCTCACTACATCCCACAAGATGAAAACAAAAAAAATAGACGCTGCCTTCGCAACGTCTATTTTTATTTTATAACGAATATCAAATTAGTCGATATACTCACAACCCATATAAGGCACAAGAACTTTTGGTACACGTACACCCTTCTCTGTCTGGTTGTTCTCAAGCAACGCAGCAACGATTCTAGGAAGTGCCATTGCAGATCCATTCAACGTGTGGCAAAGCTGAGTCTTCTTGTCGGCTCCCTTATAACGGCACTTCAAACGGTTTGCCTGATATGTGTCGAAGTTGGAAACAGACGAAACCTCCAACCATCTCTTCTGAGCTGCCGAATAAACCTCGAAGTCGTAGCAAGTAGCGGCTGTGAAACTCATATCGCCACCGCATAGGTGAAGAATACGGTATGGAAGCTCAAGCTTCTTAACCAAGCTCTCTACATGTGCCAACATCTCTTTGTGGCTCTCCTTAGAATGCTCTGGAGTATCAATTCTTACAATCTCAATCTTAGAAAACTCGTGAAGACGGTTCAAACCACGTACATCCTTACCATATGAACCTGCCTCTCTACGGAAACACTGAGTGTAAGCGCAATTCTTAATAGGAAGATCCTTTTCATCAAGGATGACATCACGATAGATGTTAGTGACTGGCACCTCAGCTGTTGGAATCAAATAAAGGTCGTCAACCTCACAGTGGTACATCTGACCTTCCTTGTCTGGCAGCTGACCAGTACCGAAACCAGAAGCCTGGTTTACAACTGTAGGTGGCATGATCTCTGTGTAGCCAGCGTTTCTCGCCTCATCCAAGAAGAAATTGATAAGCGCACGCTGTAGGCGGGCACCCTTACCTATATATACAGGGAATCCTGCACCTGAAATCTTCACACCAAGCTCGAAGTCGATCAAATTATACTTCTTAGCGATCTCCCAGTGAGGAAGAGCATCCTCACCCAACTGTGGAATTTCATTTCCCATTTTAACAACAACATTGTCCTCAGCAGTTTTGCCGTCAGGAACGTCGTCGTAAGGCATATTAGGGATAGTATATAAAAGTGAGTTGATCTTCTCGATTGCGTCACTCATCTTAGCATCAAGCTCCTTCGACTTCTCCTTGATAGAAGCCACCTTGCTTTTAGCCTCTTCTGCCTCTGCCTTCTTGCCCTCCTTCATAAGAGCTCCAACGCTCTTTGAGATAGCATTTGTTTCAGCCAAATTAGCGTCAAGCTCTGCCTGAGTCGACTTACGAATCTTATCTAGTTCAATGATTTTACCAATCACCTCTTTGGCGTCAAAACCTTTTCTCGCCAACTTGCGGACAACTTCATCCGTGTTCTCTGTAATAACTTTTAGTGTTAGCATAATCTTAATTTTAGCTACTCTTTATTTTGCAAAGTTATAAAATTTCTAACAAAAGAAACAAAATTAAGTGGCTTTTATATGCAGATTGCCTAAAATTAGAATCAGTCCAACTTAACATCTCTCACATACCTAGCCGGCACACCAGCGACCACGGTCTCAGAAGCGACATCCTTCGTCACAACAGAGCCGGCAGCGATAATTGCACCGTCTCCAATGACAACACCTGGACAGATAGTCACATTTGAGCCGATCCAGACATTGTTTCCTATGGTGATAGGGCGGAAATACATAGAAGCTCGTTTTTCAGGTATCTCGTCATGGTTGATCGTTGCCATCATACAGTTGTGACCGATCAGACAGCCATCACCGATATAGATTCCTCCCTGGTCCTGAAAATGGCATGACGAATTGATAAACACATTCTTGCCAACATGTATATTGCGGCCACAATCAGTGTAGAAAGGAGGGAAAATACCAAATGAAGGATCAACTTTTTCTCCCGTCAACTCAGAAAAAAGTGCATTCAACTCATCATTTGTATGAAACTTGGTATTCATTTCCATAGTTATGCGACGAGCGTTCATTGCCATCTCATGCATCAGTTTATGAGCGTCGCTACCCGCCTCCACATATCCTTTTTCCTTGACAAGCGCAAAAAAATCATTCTCAGTCATTGGAGAAGACGTTGCTGCGTTTTGCGACGTCGCGTTTTCAAGCTCATTCTGCATACCCTTGGTGATAGTCTCTACCATCTGTTTGGCAAGCAGATGACCAGCGTCGGCTGCCGCCCTAAACAATTCAAGGGCTCTCTTGACATCCTTCTCCACTCCATTTCCAGTAAGGAATCTGCGACCTACAGAAAAATTGATTTCCGCATCGTCGTCTTCATATCCATTATTAGAATCGTAATTATTGCAACTCATTATAAACCATTAAATTAATATGAATAATACAGACGTTACCGTCATAAATAAAAAAAGGGAGGCAGAAAACACCACCTCCCACAAAATCTCTGAATAAGAATTAGTTCTTCTTAGAGAACAAATCCATAATTTTAACAATAGCGTTAGCTTTTTCCTCTGTAGAACCAGTAGTAAGTGTACCCTTAAGAGCCTCTACATCAGAAAGGCCTTCTAGCAAACCGTTAAGTTTTTCAACTGCAGCATCACCTGTAGCTTCAGTACCAGTAACAACCTCTACAGCAGCTTCTGCAAACGCAGTCTTATAAGTGTTGTCTGTTGATTTCTTGTACTTGTCTGCAGCCGAAATCAAACTGATAGCAGAGGCTGTCTTGTCCAATGTCTCTCCTGGACCAGTCACCACCTTATAATCCTCGCCGAATTTCTTTCCGTCAACTCTAGCCTGCTCAACTGTAGTTTTTCCATTCTCAATACCTTCTTTACCATTCTCATCGTCATCATCACCACAAGATGTGAACGAGCCACACATCAAAGTTGAGGCCAAAAAGCACATTGCCAAATACTTATTGAATTTCATATTCATCAGTTTTAAATTAAATTTTCAGCAATATTACTTCATTTCTCTCACAATTCCACAAAATCTCAATAATTTTTAATAAAAAAACAGTTAAAAAGTTTTAATTATCGTATTATTATGTCTATTTTTGCAAGAAACGGATTAAAACAATTAGACAAAATGAGAAAGATATATCAATCAATAATGATTGCTACAGTAGCGGTTGCGATGTCGTCATGTGCCAACAAAGATCAGGCAAAAACAGTTGAGAACGCACAGGGCCCAATCAAACCAGCTGAGCAAGAACTTGTTGTAGACACTACAGCGATTGCAGAGAAGGATGCGGCATACTTATTTTATAATGAGTTTACTGTTGCAGGCCAGCCTCTAAAGATCAAAGGTGGCGAGTATGCGAAAGGAGCAAAAGTAAGTGTTCTTTTCAACGACGGTAATGGATTCAACCTTGCTTCTCCAAAAGTAGAGGTTAAAGGAAACAACGAAATCTGGGCAGTTGTTCCAGAAAACGTGGCTAATTCATTCCCTGTAATGATCGTCAACGGTTCAGACTCTATCAAGACAGATGTTCTTTTCCGTGATGCTCGCAACATCATCGTTGACTTCGACAACAAGAAAGATCAGCTTTACATCAGCGGTGCAGCTGAAAAGTACGCTAACCTGTTCTCATTGAACACTGGCGATTACGGTGTGTTCGATGACATCAAGAGCTGGCAGGCTATTGTTTACCAGAGTGCACGCGAGAATGCAAAGGCAGCAGACTCTACAGTGTTCGGTTCATTCACTAACGACATCTTGAACAAGCAGCTTAACATCCGTGAGTTCGCTATCAAGTTTGAGGTGAATGTTCCTAAAGATCACCCAATCATCGGTGAGGTGTTTGAGTTCGGTTTCTGCAGTGGCAACGACGAGGATCCAATCGGAAACATCCGTAATTGCGCAGCTTACTGGTGTCCATCAGAATATGTATGGATCAAAGAGACAGATTCATGGGAGATCGACAATGCCAAGCCATTCTACACAGATGGTTGGATGACAGTGACTATCCCATTCTCAGAGTTGCTTTGGAAGAGTAAGAACATGAGTATTTGTGCAGACGCTTCTCACAACGGTCAGTACACTAACGGTGCATGGACAGACTACAAGCACCACTACAACTACGCGCAGCTTCACGCTGATCCAACAGAGGTTGAGCGTTGGGGTGGATTCACAATCAACGTTAACGAGTATGGCAGCTGCTTGAGAAGAGAGAAGTACAAAGTTGCTATGGACAACATCCGTATCGTACCTAACGATGGTGCTGGTGCTCTTTACTTGAAGAAAGATTACGGTGTACCTCAGCGTCACTACTCAAAGAAATAAGAATCAATATTTTCTTTATAAAAGCGAGTCACTTATCAGCGACTCGCTTTTTTATCGTAAATATCATAGAGAAATAACTTCAGTCTTAGACTAGACAGTAACACAAAAAACAGGACAACCTTAAAAAATGTCCTTACATATTCTTCGCTTAAAATTTTCATTACGCATTTTGCATTTATAATTTTCTATCGTGTTCGCAGAAATCACATATTGGCTGTTCAACGCCCTCTATATATACGCAGTAGCGATGACCATCATCGTGCTGATGCTGGAAAACCGAAATCCAATCAAATCTATCGCATGGATAATCACAATCATATCACTACCAGTGGTTGGACTCATATTATATGCGTTGTTTGGACGTAATTTCAGGAAAGGCAACACAGTGAAGAAAGCCAACAAAGCCTATGCGGAAGCGTTGAAGGACATAGACGAAAAGTTTGACCAAGGCAATCCCGTCGAAGGATACGAAAATCTCTCCCAACTCATATATAATCTCTGCAACGAGAAAATCTACAGCAACACATACATAAAGCCATTCACAGATGGAGTGTCCCTTTACGAATCCATTTTTTCGGATATAGAGTCTGCAAAGGAGACAATATTTGCAGAATACTACATCATTGAGAATGACAAAATCAGCAAACGATTCATCGAGACCTTGATAAAAAAAGCCAATGAGGGAGTGAAGGTCAAGATTGTGGTGGATGCAGTCGGAAGCTGGAAAGTGAGGAAAAAGACAAAACAAAGGCTAGCAGATGCCGGAATTGAATATCACGAATTTCTTCCCGTCACCCTACCCTTTTTCGGCAGGAAAATCAACTATCGCAACCACCGAAAAATTCTTCTCATAGACAATGAGATCGGCTATATAGGAGGCATGAACGTCGCCGACAGATATATAGAAGGCAAACCGTCTCTCGGAAAATGGAGGGATACACATATAAAGGTCATAGGCGATGGCGTTCAAGGATTGGCAAAAGTGTTCAGGAAAGACTACCACTTCGTTAGCAGACAGTTATCTTCCATCAGCACAAAAATGCCATCTAAGCATGACGGACTAACACCATGCAACATGCAGACAGTATTCAGCGGCCCAGACATGGAATACAGAGCCATCATGCAGACATATCTGCGCATCATAATGCAAAGCACGAAATACGTCTACATAGAGTCGCCATATTTCATGCCCAATGAAGCAGTACGATCAGCATTGGTGACAGCGGCCAAAAGCGGAGTGGAAATAAAAATCATCATTCCATTGTTTAGCGACGACAGGATAGTGCTGATGAGTACATATTCATATGTGAAAGACCTTGCGTCGGCAGGCATACACTTTTATTTCTACAAAGCTGGATTCATCCACAGCAAACTAATCGTGTCGGACGACAAGATTGTCAGTTTAGGCAGCGCGAACATGGACTTTCGCAGTCTTGAACATAATTTCGAGACAAATGCCATTCTTTATGGAGACGAGACAGCTTCCATCTTTCGTAACATATTCGAGCAAGACATGGCTGATAGTGAATCGTTTGACATGAAACGCTGGAAAAGCAGACCATTCTCAATGAGGATCAAAGAGTCAATAGCAAGATTATTCAGCCCTGTATTTTAATTGCCGACAACTACCTCAATAAATCTAGTACACTTCGATTTAAGCAAAATTCAGTCGGATAATATTTGAGGGGATGGAATCACAAAGGATTGAGACAAAATCCACCTTAATCAGTAAGTTCAAAACTGGCGGTCAACAATTACAAAAAAGAAGATCATTGCAGACCTAGGGCTGCAATGATCTTCTAAAATTTTAACTTTGTCCTAACAAACCTAAGTAAAAACAGTAACAGTTATTTAGAACTAGTCAGCTCAAATTAAAAAACATCATTTCTTTTGTACTTTCAGTCTTGCAACGCCATCATTTGTCTGTGCATACAAATAATAGATTCCTACATTACAACTTGAAAGATCCAGTTCGCAACGCACATCGTTTGGCTCAAGATTCTTTATCAGACGTCCGGTCAAATCATAGACATTCAATGAAAGCATAGGCTGTAGAGCCGTTACAATTAAGACATCAGAAGTAGGGTTTGGATAAGCATACAACTGATTGCCAACAGTCACATAATCATCAACATCATCGAGAGAGCAATCAACCGAACCATTCGTCACACCTGGAGTAGATGTCACTTTATTGTTGCAGTAAGAGAAGATCTTCCATTCACTGTCATTGTCTTTACTTCTTCCATACGACTCATTGGTAGCATGCTTCACGACATTCACGCAATCCAATTCACTACCATCTTTAACCAAACAGATTGACGGTTTGTCATTCATGTCTATCTTGAAGTTAAGATACAACGAGCCATATAAAGAGTCACCCTTAGCCCAAAGCACCTTGTGTTCTCCAGGATTGATTATTGTAGACTCAGAACCAAAAGGCAATGTTGATATTTTCTTCTTAGCGTTCGACTTCAACAAGCATATTTCATATCCTGCAAGATCCACAGTATCTTTTCCGTAATTGTAAAGTTCTATCCAATCTGGATATGAACCATAATCATCAGCAAGTCCAGACAAGCTATCGCTAGAAGAACATATTTCATTCAAGACCACGGTAGGAGTAAAGTCAGACTTGACAAAATTGGCAGTTATAGAGACATCTCCCAATAAAACAGCATTTAACTCTGCGGATTTATTTATGCAATGTGAAGTAAGTTCAGACTTGATGGAAACCGAGTCTTTATCATCAAAAGTCCATCCCGCAAATTTATATCCTAAAGGAGGATAAACTTTGACATTCAAATCGTAATCTGTAATATACTTAGTGTTATACTTTGACATTGCTTCTCCATTGACGACGAACACAGCACCTTCAACGTCGGACTCAATAGAAAGATTGACCAAAGAAGATCCCTCAACATAAGAGACCAATTGTTTATAAATATCCTTTCCTCTCCTTAGAGCAAAAATTCGCATATTATTGGCATCATCAACCGCAGAGCCACCATTTGAGTAAGCGCAATACTCTGCGCTCACCATTGTAGTTATGCTGTCAAAAACAGCATTGATATTATCTTGCGAAAAAGTTGAAGATAGATGCAACAGATATTTTGTTACAAATTTAGACTTGAACTGTTTGTTTTGGTAAAGACTGGCAAAAATTTCAGTCATCCAACTTTTTTCATTTGCCCAATGCAGTCTTTTACTTTGACCTGCGCACCAACTTATCATATTTTTGTCAGACTCACCTAAATATTCATAACCTGGCAATCCGAATCCAAAATCAGTGTCATACAGGATCCAGCGGAATTTTCCATTTTTCTTTTCTCTCCATATTTTCGTATTATTACCAGGCCAATCCGTGTTGACAATGAATTGCTGAAAAATCTGATAATCAATATACTCATCCATATCCATTCTTTTGCAGGCACCTTCATAAAGAAGATTATCTTCAATGCTATCCGTCTTTAAGAATTCCACCAACTCATTATAAGCTGACAAATCTCCTTTCGAAGCGTTTATACCTTTCACATCCGACACTGTCACAAGGTCGATTTCATCATCATTATAGCCATAATTCGCCGTCACATAATCAGCATTAGTTCTTTCATTCAGAGACATCAATCCCTGATACACGCCATTGATATAATATGCGACAGGCTGGCTGGCTTGATAATCAATGTTCATACCTTCAGCAAAAGTCTGCATCAAACCATCACGAAAACGCACCTTTTTATAAGCAGTTCCACCATTGCGTAAATGGAGTGTTTGATAAAGAAAATCAGGCTTTGAAGCAAAAAATTTATAATCCAGTTCATCCGCGCCAGACTTGCTTGATGCTTTGAGAGACAAAGACTTCACTTCTTCCACACGTGAACATCCACCTTCTACAGCAGCTTCAACATCTTGAGAAAACACAGATTTTCCATCCACAATATATTCAAAGCTAACCGGACGTTTCCAGTCCCGGTTATAATTACCCACTGCCTGACAGTGCTTATCACCAGATATTCCATTTGTTCCCACGACACAGATTCCAATGGTATCATCATAGAAATATGCAGAATCCACCACTAAAGAGACTATCGGAACTGTGAATCCGCCACACTCTGAATGAGCCTCGTCTGGAAAAATATACGTGGTAGAAACAACTTTGCTAGAAAGCATACCGTCGGCAAAGGCCTTTACTCGAAGAGATGTGTTTTCACTTATCTCCAAAGGAGACTCATATAATGTCGCATTTTCAAGCGTTGGCTCCTCACCATTTAATGTATAGTATATCTTTGCATTTTTCGTTGAGCATGAGATACTGACAATCTCCGGATCCGATTTTACTCCGCCTTTCACACTCAAAACAGGCATTTTACATCTAGTGGAAATTGTTGGATACGCTGCCGAATTTTCCTCATACGGAGATGGTTCCATATAACCTGCGGCACCACCTTTTATTCCATACGAAATATTAGCCGCCAATGCTCCAAAAGTTATAGAATCCACCAACTCTCCGTCTCGATGAATAGTCAGATAACCTCCATCTTTGTCTAACTTATAAGGGGCATGATTGTTGCGGTCTTCCTCATCCATCCACAAAATGGAATACTCGTTGGCTGGAAGTTGACACTTCTTATCTACCGTCCATCGCCACTTTAGTTCATATTCATCACTTTTTTTCTTCTTTTTATAATGAGTCAGCACACATCCTTTCAGATCCGTGGTATCACCATCGTTATAAAACTCAACATACCCAGAAAAGTTATAGTTGTCGGTGTTAATGAAACTAGAAAAATTACAAGGGCTCAATTCTGAAATATAAACTTTTCCATAAGTCAAAATTGGAAGTAACGCCCCCATAAGAAACAAATAGAATTTCTGCATCTTTGATTATAATTATAGAAAACTAACTTTATTGATTGTTTGTTAAGCAAAACGAATTTCTTTTTATATCACATAAATCAAACACACATATTCATTCAGCAAACATCTCTAATCTCCGGCAAAATTACAATTTTTTTCTTTAATATAAGCTTTCCTACAACATATTTTTACAACATTTTTATGAAACAGCCCCAAAAACATGATATTTAATAAACTGCGTGCCATTTTTTCACATGACTAAAAAAGTTATAAATACATAAAACCAACCATGTGTTAATAATCCACATATTTTTTTTACTTTTGCAAAATATAACCAATTTTAATATGGCAGAAAACGAATTTTTGCAGATAGAAGAGAAAGTAGTGGAGATGCTCAAGACCGTTTACGACCCTGAGATTCCCATTGATATATATGCGCTTGGACTAGTGTATGGGATTGACGTAGATGGCAGTACAGTCAACATCAAAATGACACTGACAGCCCCATCCTGTCCGGCAGGCGACTTCATGGTGGAGGATATCAAACAGAAAGTGGAGTCGATCGACGGGGTGGAAACCTGCAACGTCGAAATTGTGTTTGAGCCAGAATGGAATCAGGACATGATGACAGAAGAGGCCAAACTTGAATTAGGATTCCTATAATAATAAGACAGCCATTAAGTCGACATATACATATATATAAATGGGAAACGAGAGAAACCGAATCTATTTCATCTCCGACTGTCATTTCGGACTTGACGCCAAAGATTCATCCATAGAACGTGAAAAAAAATTCGTCCGTTGGATGAACAGCATCAAAAACAGCTGCAAAAGCCTTTATATGCTTGGCGACATATTCGACTATTGGTTTGAATACAACACCGTAATTCCCAAAGGGTTCACAAGAGTACTGGCAAAGATCCAAGAGTTTGTAGACGATGGTATTGAGGTGGTCTATTTCACCGGCAACCACGACATCTGGACTTTCGGATATTTGGAAAAAGAACTTGGTGTGCGTGTCGTCAGAAGCGAGGAATCAGCGACACTTCAAGGCAAACAAATATATATGGCACACGGCGACGGACTAGGAGATCCGAGCCGCACTTTCAGATTTCTACGAAGATTTTTCAGAAACGGACCTTGCCAAAAGCTGTTCAAATGGATACATCCTGACGTGACCATGCCATTTGGCAACTGGTGGAGCCGCCGCAACCGTTACAGCAGATGGGACAAGGTGACTGAACAGGAAAGTGAAAAAGAAGATGTTTATCTTGGAGAAGACAAGGAACATCTTGTGATTTTCGCAAAAAACAACGAGAAAAACAATGGTCCAAAATACGACTTTTATATCTTTGGGCACCGTCATATTGAATTAGATTTGATGATAAATGCAAAAAGTCGTGTAATAATTTTGGGAAATTGGATAAATAAATATACATTTGGAGTGTTGGAGGATGGCAACTTCTGGTTGGATAATTTTTTTGAGGACGACGAGAATGTCAATTGTTGCGACTTATCCAATGTTGTTTAACAAAAAAAGGATAATATTATGAGATTGAAATATATTATTTTATTCATATTGACCGCTATACTCTCTGGATGCACTATGTCTATGAAAGGAGATTGGGCCGGAAGAGAATACTGCGGATGTGACGAGGGTGATTTGCTGGACAGAGCGAAATGCAAAAAAGATGTTCTTGTCAAATATAAGGAAGATCTGAAGAACGAAGAATTCCGCAAAGCATTCCACAATCATAAATGTGATTAACATAAAAGGAAATAAAGGTATTAAGGATTAAAAAGCAAACGAAATGAAATCTAATTTTTTCAATGCCATAATAGCTGGCTCTGTGTTGCTTGTAGCGACTGGATGCCAAGAGAGAAACATCACCATGCAGAGCATGAGATGTGAATTTGTCAAAGCTGGAGGTGAAGCTGTCATTTTCGGAAGCGGATTCTCAGCAGATGATGAAATCTTTTTTGAGAACAATCAAAAAGGAGAAATTGTAGCGTCTAAGACAAACGATTCAATCCTTACTGTCATTGTCCCAGAAGATGCAAAACCAGGAAAACTTTGCTACGTTCCTAAAAATGGCAATAAAGTATATTCTGACTTTATGTTCAGAGACAACCGTGGTATGATTATTGATTTTGACAGTTATCCTTCCACTTGGGGTGGCTTTGAGCCATTCGATGAGGAAGGGGAACCAATCAGAATTGTGAAAGGTGAAGAAGACAACATCCTTACACTTCCTGCAACTCCACCAGAGGAAATAAACAACCATTACGGCTTGCTTTACGGTGTATATAAAGAGGCTTGGTCAATGAATGGAAAAGAAACATTCCTCCAATATTGCGCTAACCCTGAATACGGTGGCGGAGGTAGAGGAAACATTTCCATTGCCGGAGACTACTCCAATATGCCAATTGAAGATTTATGCTTGAAATTTGAAGTATATATCCCTAAAGAATGCACTTTCAAATGTCGCCCTCGTGTGGAAATCTTCTTTGGACCTTATGAATCAGCCAACAAACATGGCCGTGAATTATCTCCAATCTACGCTTGGGCTCCATGCGAATCAAATACAGATGGATTCTACACTAAGGACGGATGGGAAACTATCTCTGTTCCTCTTACTGAATTCAACCACAGCTATGAAAGTGATGAGATTAAAGCAGGCCCAATCAACCTAAAGACTGCTACAAACTTTTCTTTCGTAATAATAGGAGACCCTGGAGATTCTCCATCTGAAAACTATTTGTGTGTAGACAATTTCCGAATTGTTCCTATAAAGTAAGAAAACAACAAAACAAAATACTAAAGAGACGTGCTTAATGCAACGTCTCTTTTTTTATTATCAAAACGAAATCCATTATAATAATTGACTTTCCCCCACTCTTTTTTTTCACTATCCTCCAATCTTTTGCATATTTTTCTTATTTTTGCTAAATACGTATTCTTCTACACAATAAAACGCAATTATTGCTGTTATAAAAGGAGACGTAATATTGTCATCTGAAATGACAATAAACAATGTGCCTCTACGGAATCAAATACAAAGCCGTATATAAAGCACAGAAAAGCAACATTTTACTTAAAGAGAAAAATATGGGAAGATATATAGTGCCATCGGAACTGCCGTTGAATGAAGACGGATCTGTGTTCCACCTACATTTGAAGAAAGGCCAGCTTGCAGACAAAGTGATTCTTGTCGGCGACCCTGCCAGAGTGAACATGGTGGCTTCTTTTTTCGACAAAGGAAGCATTGAGTGCGACGTTCAGAGCCGTGAATTCCATACCATCACCGGAAAATACAACGGACAAAGAGTCTCATGTGTCAGCCATGGAATCGGCACTGACAATATCGATATTGTCCTCACAGAACTTGACGCTCTCGTCAACATCAATTTTGAAACTCGTGAGGTGTGCGACACTCTTAAAAGTCTGACAATAGTAAGGGTCGGAACAAGCGGTGGAATGCAAGACTTCTGCCCTATCGGCTCATACGTGGTGTCTAAGAGAAGCATCGGATTCGACGGTGTGCTCAACTACTACAGCGGTGAAAACGTCTGCGACTTGGATTTCGAGGATAAATTCTGCAAACATGTCGGATATTCAGCTCGTTACGCCCGTCCTTACGTGATCAGTGCGGACGAAAAACTAGTTGAGCAGATTGGATACGACATGATTAAAGGCGTGACAATTTCAGCCCCAGGATTCTATGCTCCACAGGGAAGATGGGTCCGACTCAAACCGCAAGATCCGGAGTTGAATGCCAAAATCCGCACGTTCGACTACAACGGAGAAAAGATCACAAACTACGAGATGGAAAGCTCAGCAGTGGCAGGTCTCTCACGTCTACTCGGACACAGGGCAATGACAGTGTGCTGTATCATCGCAGGACGAACATCAGGCGACATGAACACTGAATACCACGGCACTATGGAAAAATTAGTAGAAACAGTTCTAAAGAGATTAATGAAATAAAATATGGACGGAATGCCATACAATACGCAGATGCCCAAACTTGCACTGCCAGAATACGGAAGAAACATCCAAAACATGGTGAACTACTGTCTTACAATTGAAGACAGGGAGGAACGCACCAATTGTGCATACAGCATAATCCAGACAATGGGCAACCTGTTCCCTCATCTGCGAGATGTTAATGACTTCAAGCATATCCTTTGGGATCACTTGGCTATCATGGCTGATTTCAAACTTGACATCGACTATCCTTACGATATAATCAAAAAGGAGGAGTTGTATGAGAAACCAGAGCCTATGCCATATCCCGACAATTTCATGATATTCAAGCACTATGGTGCTTCCATCCAAAAATTGATCGGATTTTGCCGCACTATTGAAGACGAAGATGAAAAAATGTCGTTGGCCGTGCTTATCGCCAACCAAATGAAAAAGAGCTATTTTGCTCACAATAAGGAGACTGACGACGTTAAGATCATCAAAGACTTGAGAGACATGTCGGGAGGCGAGATACTTCTTGATCCAGAAAAAATTTCTCTTATCTCATCCGCTGAGATCATGAAAAGTGCTAAGGCTAATGCCACAACTGCAGCAAAAAAGAAGAAAAAATAATATCTGATTCGTATGAATAAAGTTATTGCACTTATGCTTTCAGCTGGAGCCGCATTTCCAGCATTCGCAGAAAGAGACATCTACGGATGGGAATTTCTTTCCGCGTCAACTTCTGCATACACAGGAAGCATAGGAGTCGAAAATGTATCTTCCCATAGCAGAGAAATAGACATGGCTCTTCGCAATCCTGCTCTGATGACGGAAGAGACCCACAACACAGCTTCTCTAAGCTACCAGAACTATCTTGCCGGCTCAAGTTGGGCGACAGCTGCATATTCCAGAGCCATCGACGACAAAAACTCATGGGGAGCCGCAATTGTGTTCGCGCCTTACGGCAAAATGACGGAGACAGACATATATGGAAATGAAATCGGTGAATTCAGTGCCACCGACTTTATGGCGGAAGGTCTGTATAGCCGTCTGTTGGCTGAAAATTTCCGTGTAGGTTTGGGATTCAAACTAATATTCTCTTCTATAGCGGAAGAAAAAAGTTTTGGTTTTGGATTCGACGTCGGTGCCAACTATTTCAACAAAGACAAAGACATCTCTTTGGGATTTGCCGTGAGAAATATCGGTGCTCAGCTGGCTACATATACAGACACCCCTGATTCAAGAGACAGACTTCCTTGGAACATGCAACTTGGATTCACAAAAGGTCTTGAACACGCTCCATTCAAATTCTCTGTCACATACACAGATATCAACCGCTGGGATTTGTCGTACACAAAATACAATGAGGTTGATAAAAACACATTAGACGGAGAAGATTTGGATGCGACGCAGGAAATCAAGTGGGGAGACATGCTTATGCGCCACTTCGTGTTCTCTGTGGAATTTGTGCCAAGAGATGAATTCTCACTGGTAGTAGGCTACAACTGCAGACGTGGCCGCGAATATCAGTTGACAGATTCTCGTTCTGGAGCCGGATTCAGTTTCGGTCTTAATCTGAATATCAAGAATGTATACGTCGGGGCAGCATATTCAATATATGGAAAGGCAGCAAACGTATTCGGCGCGACAGTGGGATACAAAATAAACAGACCCGAATATGTTGAGACAATAGAGCCTGGCGAACAATACTAAAAATTAAAAGATGAAAAACATAGTAGTAGCAATCGACGGATTCTCGTCTTGCGGAAAAAGCACAATGGCAAAATGGCTTGCCAAAGAGGTAGGCTATAAATATATTGATTCTGGCGCGATGTACAGAGCGGTGACTCTGTTCTGCCTTCGCAACAACCTTATCAAGGACGGTGTTGTAGACACGGAAAAGCTTGAGCGTCGCATGAACGAGGTAAAGATAGAATTCCGTGTCAACGAAAAGACAGGAAAAAGCGACACTTATCTAAACGGAGAGTGTGTAGAGTCGGAAATCCGTGGCATGGAGGTTTCTTCAAACGTAAGCCCGGTGGCAGCGGTGCCATTCGTTCGCCACGCCATGGTGGATCTGCAGAGAAGCTATGGAGAAGGAGGCGGAATCGTGATGGACGGACGTGACATCGGCACCACCGTCTTCCCTAACGCTGAATTGAAACTATACGTGGTGGCTTCTGCAGAGGTCAGAGCTCAAAGAAGATACGACGAACTTACTGCCAAAGGAGACACCGTATCATTCGACGACATTTTGAAAAATGTGCAGGAACGCGACTATATCGATATGAACCGCGCGGAATCTCCTTTAAGAAAGGCAGAAGACGCAATTGAACTTGACAACGGTCTGCTTACAATCGAGGAGCAGAACAAATGGTTGATGCAGGTTTTTAATGAAAAGACAAAATAAGACGATGATAATCGATATCGACGAGAATTCTGGTTTTTGCCCAGGAGTGGTGTCAGCGATCAAAAAAGCGGAGGATGAGCTTCTGCAAAACAACTCACTCTACTGCTTGGGCGACATCGTGCACAATTCACGTGAAGTGGAAAGGCTTACCGAACAAGGTCTGGAAACAATCGGTATTGACGAATTGCAGAAGTTGAAAGACACACGTGTGCTCCTGCGTGCGCATGGAGAACCACCGTCGACATACGACTTGGCAAAAAAGAACAATATCTCCATCATCGACGCGACATGCCCAGTGGTTCTCGCCCTGCAACGCAAAATAAAGACGGCATACGAGAAACACAATAAGAAGAACACACAGATTGTGATCTACGGAAAAGTGGGCCATGCGGAAGTGAACGGACTTGTAGGCCAGACAAACGGGACTGCAATCGTAGTGGAGAATCTGAACGATATCGACAAAATTGATTTTTCAAAAGATATCTGTCTATTTTCGCAAACCACCAAAAGCATCGAGGGGTTTAACGAAATAATAGCGGAGATCCAAAAAAAGAAAAAAGACTGTATCAAATTTGAATATTTCGATACAATCTGCAGACAAGTTGCTAATAGAATCCCAAAAATCATTAGTTTTGTCTCGAAATACGAACTCATTTATTTTGTTTGTGGAAAGAAAAGCTCAAACGGCAAAGTGCTCTACGAACAATGCAAAAAGACAAATCCTACGACACTTCTGATTTCAGGAGTGGAAGATATTGATTTGTCGGACATTAAAGGCAAAGAAAAAATCGGGGTATGCGGTGCGACGTCAACACCAAAGTGGCAGATGGAAGCAGTCCGAGACTATATCTTGAACGCTAACAAATAAATACCAACACTATGAAAATTAAGTGCATAGGCATTTTAACATCCGGAGGCGACGCTCCAGGAATGAACGCTGCAATCAGAGCGATCACTCGTTCTGCTATCTACAACGGTATCCGTGTCAAAGGTATCTACAGAGGCTACAAGGGACTGATGATGGGAGAGATTGAGGAATTCCACACAGAAAGCGTCAGCAACATCATCCAACATGGAGGAACAATTCTTAAGAGCGCAAGATGTCAAGAATTCCACACACAGGAAGGAAGACAGAAAGCCTACACCACCCTACGATCGGAAGGCATCGACGCATTAGTCGTATGTGGTGGAGACGGAACATTCACAGGAGCAAGGCTGTTCGCCCAAGAGTTTGACATTCCAATCGTAGGAGTACCATGCACTATCGACAACGATTTGTCTGGTACCGATTACACTATCGGATACGACACCGCTCTAAACACAATTGTGGATGCGGTAGACAAGATCAAAGATACAGCCAACTCGCACGAACGCTTGTTTTTCATTGAGGTCATGGGGCGAGACGCAGGTTATCTCGCATTGAACGGTGCGATCGCCACAGGAGCGGAGGCTGCCATCATACCAGAAATCGAGACTGGAATAGACCAGCTTGAAGAATTCATTTCAAGAGGTTTCAGGAAATCGAAAAACAGCAGTATAGTGCTTGTTGCGGAAAGCGACATCACTGGTGGAGCGATAGGTGTCGCTGAACGTCTGAAGAAAGAGCATCCTGAGTATGAGGCCCGCATAACAATCCTTGGACACATCCAGAGAGGAGGCTCGCCAACAGCGGCAGACCGTATACTGGCCACACGTCTTGGGGCTGCGGCCATCGACGCACTTATTGATGAGCAGAGAAACATCATGGTGGGAGTAGTGAACGACCGCGTCGTCTACGTGCCATTCAACAAGGCAATCAAACATGAGAAGAAGATGGACACTTCTCTGTTATCTGTTCTGAAAGTTGTTTCAAATTAATTATACAAAATGAAAAAAAATCTTTTTTTCCTTATGCTTATAGGAGCAATGGCATCATGTGGCAATGCACCTCAGAACAACGAGAACAATGAGGCGATTGACCTTGATTCATCAGCCGTAACGGTTTCTGATGAAACAGCCGGAGTAGACGCGCGTCCTGTGCCATTCGAGGCACTTGATGGCAAGTGGATGATTAAGTCAGCAAAAAGTGTAGCTGTCGCAGAAGGAGACACTTCAGCGTATGTTATCCTTAACGTTGCTGAAAAGACAATCAACGCAACTGCAGGTTGCAACTCAATCTTTGGAGCGATCAACAGAAATGGTCGCGCAGCCAATTCTTTGGCATTTGAGAATATGGGAGCCACTAAAATGATGTGTCCGGACAAAGACTCTCTTGAAATGGCCCTGATCGACGCACTCAACAACACTCGTTCTTTCACTCTGTCTAACGGAGAACTTACATTCAGCAACGAGAAAGATGAGGTTGTGCTAAAAGCTGCAAAATAAGATCATAATTAATAAAGCATAATTCTGGAGACGTGGGGAATCACGTCTCCTTTTTATTCTTTTTTCGGCTCTTTCAGCACCACACTGTATTCCCCACTCTTTCTTGCACGCATCTTGTGAGGTATGTAGCCATTTGGAATCCTCATTTATAACACTCCAACTATCATTTCTCCCACTCTATAATACTTCTATTTCTCTGAATTGACGTTATATTACTAAATCAAAAAGGCGGATAGTTCCGCCTTTTTGAAATCACTCAAAGCATACTTTATATACTTTTACTTAACATATACAACCTTTTCTCCATTTATCACGTAAATTCCAGAATCTAAACCATCAAAAGCATACTTATATTCAACTTTACTCTTCAACAAAACACCATTTATACTATACAAGTCGACTAACTCATTTTGGTCAGCAACAATGTTTCTAACATCATCATTATCATGTACTTTAAGTTGCAGAACTATCACTTCTTCCTGACCACTAACATCATAAGTACATAATACAGTGTATTTTGCGTCATGAGAAGGGCTCACTTCTGCCTCCAGTTTTCCATTCCTTATATTTTTTAATAATATTTCATTGTCTCCATCAACTGTCGTTTCTATCACCTTGAGCATAAATTTCTCTGGATGAAGCAATTTGCCTGTACCTGTTGTATCAACGATAATCTTAGTTGACTCACCCTCACGTATTTCAGTTTTCTCCAACTCTGCAGTAATCTGTAGTTTCGCATCTACAAGGATCATGATATAAGTCTCCGCTTTGCAGTAATCCTTGTTCTCCGCCACGATGTGCAGGCTGTAGTCAGTATCGACGGGGTCGATCGTCAGGCTTGTTCCGCTGTGGCTGAAGCCGGTGTTGATGTCGCTGCTCCATCTGACGTCTGACTCGATGTCGGAGGCCGTCGCTGGAACCTTGAACTCAAGACTGATTTCTTGTGAATTTCCATTCACCACCTCATATCTCTTCTCGTACGAGTTTTCGTCGAACTTCACGTATGGTTTTACCGTAAGATTTCCACCCAGAGCAATTTTGTCATCGTAACGACAGCCCGCAGAATACAGTGTGTAGGAGTATACTCCACTGTCTTCTGGTTTGACAGGGTCAAGCAAAAGCTTCGTGTCTGTCGCCCCGACAATGGTTAAACCGTCCTTTTGCCACTCAATCTTTGGTTTTGGACCTTTAATATCAATAATCTCCGCACCCCACACTTCGTTCTCGCAGATAGTCATAGAAGAGTTTGTCGCATTCGCTGTGTTACTGTAGTCTATAATCGAGAAATCGAACTTGACAGGACATCCGTTGATGTATGATAATGTGTATTTGCCCTCTCCAAGGCTCAGCGTCGCTTCTCCGTCTGTCTCAGAGCTGAACGCGCCTGTTTCAGACGACGCTCCGCTCAGCTCGTAGCCCGTGTTGTCCTTGTTGGCGACGCCCGTCAGCTTCACCTCCACTTTGCCGCCGCAAGATAAGAACTCTATGTCACTAGCCGAGATAACACTCTCCTTAGTCTCAGTGTTTTTGTCCTCTGAGAACGCTATTTTTCCTATAAGAGATCCATTGCCAACATAAATTCTGTGAGTTTTGGCGACAGCCATCTTCTCCTTGCACGCTTCAGTAGAGACCTCAAGCATAACATCCATCACATTACCTGCCACATCAAGTCCATCGGCTCCTGTGTTATAACTCTTCTTATCTCCCACTTCTGCATTCAAACTGTTCTTCCATGAGTAGATGACATCGTTCTCCTTAAGACCGCCTCCTACTTTAATATCAACGTCAAGATCCACGCTCACGCCAGGACAGGTCCTGTCTGAGCCCATGATCTCAGCGTCAAGCTCGTGGAACACCACATTCAGGTCTTCCGGCATTGACACGCATTTCTCCTCGTCCGCCGTGCCCTTGTTGATGACGTACCAGTTCCTCACCTCGTAGAGGCCCGCCTCTGTCACCACATCGGATGGCATTGTCACTATCGAGCCTTGATTGGCGTCATAATATGTGGCGTCGCAGCCTTCGATGTCGACGCAGTACATCTCGGAAAGCTTCTGGCTCTCTCCCTTACACTTAGGGGCTGTCTCCACTTCCTTAAGTCTAGGTCGCGCGCAGACCGTCACTGTAACTGGCACTGGTGCACTCTGCTCATATGGCTTGGTCGTACTACTGGCCAGTCGCTGCAGCACATAATATTTGTACTCAGTCTCCCTGCTTCCCTGCTCCGCCTTCTGGATGCTTGGAGACAGCTCTATCTTGTCGTACTCCTGACTCTCGTCCATCGTACCGTCAGCGTTGCACTTGTACCACACCAACTTGAAGTCGCCCGCTGCGGCTCCGCCTGACACCGCGTTCGCCTCCGCTGTCAGCTCTCCTGTCAGCTTGTCGGAGTTCTCGCACACAGACATGTTCTTCACCATTGGTGTAGGATATACTGAAAATTCATCAGATTTAACAATAGACGCAAAACACATTAAAATAAGGCTTAAAACAAAACCATTGATTTTTATGAAATCCATTTCTTTTTTATTTATACAAACATTACGAATGCAAAATTAATTATAAAAGTTCACCAATAAACCACAATTTTCATTCTCATTTTGGGAATTTAACAAACATTAACATTTCATACAACATACTTATATTTTTATATTATAGTCAATAAGTTTTCGGTTCTTTCAGCACCACATTGTATTCCCCACTCTTTCTTGCTCGCATCTTGTGAGGGATGTAGTGCGACCAGAGAAACCATACTTTTTTGCGTCGTTTCACCTTGATATCATACTTTCCATTCACATCCGCCATAATCTTCAGATTGCAATCCTGCACCACTATATCCGTGAACGAAAGCGGTGCCCCCATCGTGTCGGTGACTATGCCATAAAGATGAACCTCCTTACGTGCATAGACATTGCTGACGCAAAACAATGCGATAAATATGGATATGATTGATTTCATTGGAATCAATATATTCATTTATGTGATTATTTCACCCCCATTTTTTTCAAAAATTCAATAGGAGAAACAACAGGAATATCATTATATGGGTAATCACGTACATTTCTGGAAACAATATATTCAGCTCCAGAACGTAACGCAGTATAATATTGAACAGAGTCTTCAAAATCTTTTGACTTCTGTTGTAATGCCCAATCGATTGCAATTTTGCCAGATGGAGCTACATCAATGAAGTCACGCAATGATTGCAATACTTCATAAAGTTGTTCTTGAGTGCGATTCTTTCGTGCATAAAAAGAAACCGTCGTAAATGTAATGTCTGATGCACATAGTTCACATTCCCCATCTAAGCCTAATTGTAACACTTTACTGGATGTTTCAACAAAATCAATGCGATTTTGAACCACATCAATAAGGACATTAGCGTCTAGAAAAACTTTCATATTGTTAGTATTTATCAGAAATCACATCTGTCAATTCATCCTTATAGTCTTCATGTGAAGAAGATGGTGGCACAGCGGATAAAGACTTAATTTTTTCACTGACATGCACTGCTCGCAATGGTTTGTTTTGCTGCTGCTCTTCAACGGAAATCTGTCTTAACATACGTTCAATCTGCTGTTCCATCCAGACTTTAATCGCCTCCTGGGTCGGAAATGAACCTTTTGCTCTTTTTAACAAATTATCATTTAATGTAAGATTATACGTAGACATAGTATATAAGTATAAGAATTATTGTTAAGACGTAAAAGTAATAAAAAAAACAGCTATTAAAATAGTTTATGACTGATTTTTAGAGACAGCTTAAATTTAAATTAAAGATTTGGTTATATAGTGATCCATGTTTGATTAGTATTAATTCATTTTCATGGAACCACCAAGGGGGGCATTCTTATAATCTCTATATAATGGCTATTGTTTTTGAATTCAAAAACAGTTTCTCATCCAACATTATTTTTTCTTCTTTTTTGTCTCTCTATCCTTTTCATTCTTTTCAATCTGCTTCTGGATCTTGTAATCCTTCACAAAACCTTCGGCAATCCACTTTGCCATCGCCTCTCGATTGCTTGTACGAATGAAACGCTGCTGATCCTGCAGATTCTGAATATTGCCAAGTTCAAAGAATATCGACGGTGGATTTGTCTCTGTCAACACAAACAGGTCTCGTCGGCTTACAGTGCCCTCGAATCCACGGTTTGGCTGATGCTGCGCATACTTGTCCTCCAATGTTGTACGGATACTTTCGGCTGTCATCTTTCCTTTTTTGCTTCCCTTGGCATGGTAAAGGAAAATGTCGATTCTTTTTCTCTCGCTTCGGCTGTCGAGATGAATGAACACTGCTCGACGGTAACCTTTATCATCTTTCTTATACAACGCATTTATCTTGTCGCAACGTTGTCTTAGACGCTTTACCTGATCGAGAGGAATCGGCGATCCCATACATGTCTCTCGACGAGATGTCTGCAAAAACTGGTCGTCACGTATTCCGTCGACATGATCCTGAATGATAAAGTTTACTTTTGCACCTCGCATCATCAACTGTCTGCCAAGACGAAGAATCACATCATAGGCATATTCATCTTCATGCAGTTCATGACCGGCATAATTGCCAATCGCACCTGGATCCGGACCTCCATGTCCAGAAACAAGATAGAAAACAGCACCGTCCAACTCCTTGCTCGTGACAGGCACTCTTTCATAATCCTTTCCAAACAATTTCTCTATCACATCACTCTTCTGGGGCTTCAACGGCACTTGGTCTTTCGCCACAGGGGCTGTCTCAGGCTCGATGTCGTCAATAGTAGGAATCTTATAGTATACTCCCGTCAACAGAGAGGCATCTTTTCCAAATCGTCCCTGGTTGACATCCAAGAAAACATCTCGCAAATCCTTGGTATTCAAGCCTACACGAGCATAAAACGCCCATAAGCCTTCTCCCTCCAACGGACAAACATGATCCTTGACTGTGACTTTCTTTATCTTTTTTGTCGTGTCGACGGTGGAGACATCTCCAGCATGTGGAATTTTATAATACACTCCCGTCAACAAGGATGAATCTTTACCGAATTTGCCCTTATTGAGAGCGAAAAATTGATCGCGAAGCTCTTTTGTATTCAGACCGACGCGAGCATAGAACGCCCACAGACCTTCACCCTCCAACGGGCAAACTTTAGTCTGGGCAAACGAAGAGGCCGCAAACCACAAAACGAATATTGCAGAAATCAGTCTCTCCATCTTTTACAATTGCAATCGTATTTCGCCACTTCCGTAGCATTTATTACCATCCTGATCATATATCACTCCAAACTGACCTGGAGCTATTCCCTGGATCGGCTCCGGACTCTCAACGTTCAGATCAATTCCATTATCTGCAAGACGAAGTTTTCCGCTCTTCAACATCTCTGTGTGACGGATCTTAAACTTGATGTCGTACACTTCCCCTGCCTTCCACGGATGTTCCGACAAAGTGAGGTGGTTGAACGCAGTGACAGTGAAATTATTGCCGTAGATTCCTCCCTTCTGCTCACATCGAGAGACATACACCACATTGTCGTCAATGTCCTTGTCGACAACAAACCATGGTCCGCCACTCAATCCAAGTCCCTTACGCTGGCCTATAGTGTGGTACCAGAAACCTTTATGTTTTCCGAGGATTTTTCCACTCTCCCTGTCGACGATATTACCCTCTTTCTCCCCGACTATATTTTTCAGGAAGTCGTTGTACTTGAACTTTCCAAGAAAACATATTCCCTGGCTATCCTTTCTGTATGCGCTGGGAAGACGTGATTCCTGGGCGATTCTGCGCACCTCACTCTTCATCAAGTCTCCAATCGGGAACATCGACTTAGCGATCTGCTTCTGGGATAGCTGCGACAAGAAATCAGTCTGGTCCTTCACTGGATCAGGAGCTGTACAAAGCCACGTCAAGCCACCCTCTCTCACCGCTCTCGCATAATGGCCAGTGGCTGTGAAATCGTACTGATAGCCCACTCTCTCCTCGAACATACCGAACTTGATGAGCTTGTTGCACATCACATCCGGATTAGGCGTAAGTCCACGCATAACCTTCTCCTTGGCATAGCCGACAACGTTTTCCCAATACTCCTTATGAAGATTCACGACATCAAACTGCAAACCGTATTTTTTTGCAATCATAGTTGAGATCATGATATCATCATCCATGGAGCAATCAGACAAACCGTCGCATCCACCACCGATCTGTATATAGAATAAATCTGGTTTGATTCCTTGTTCGCATAACTGATGTACGACAACAGAACTGTCGACGCCACCAGATATAAGAGTAGCTATATTCATACGTTCTTTGTTATTCCCTACAAAAATAAGAATTTTATGGAAAAAAATGAATATGAGACAAGAATAAAAAATATTGATATTCGATATTTAATATCTTGTAGAAACTAATATTCATTCTTTCTCATCATAAGCAGTACCTTCAATACGCTCAGGTTCTGCTTTCAACTCTGTAGCATGGAAATAATGTTGAAGCATTTGTTGCCATTATTGTAGATCGAATGGATGCTGAAATATATGTCGAAGTGTTTCTTTGCTATATTATTTTATAAGTTTTTTCAATTCTTCCATATCAGGCAATGCATCCCTCAATGGCTGTGGCAATTCATTAGAAGTACGATAAGTTGCTACACCCATTGGCTTCGTCGTGTCGGAAAATGACAATTCCACGATTTCCTCATTCTTAGTTTTGCAAAGGATGATGCCAATTGATGGATTTTCTTCCGGCAGCTTTACATATTTGTCAAGTGCAGCCAAATAAAAGTTCATTTTCCCAGTGTATTCCGGTTTAAAATCTCCACGTTTTAATTCAAAGGCAACAAGGCTTTTTAGACGACGGGAAAAGAACAACAAGTCGATGACAAACTCCTGACCAGACACCTCCAATCGGTACTGATTGCCCATAAAAGCAAAATCTGGGCCAAATGCCATAATAAAATTTTTGATGTTTTGGATGATGCCTTGTTCAATTTCCCTTTCATCAACTAATTCAGGATCTTCTATGTTGATAAAATCCAACAGATACTCATCCTTGAATGATTGCAAAGCCCGCTGCTTGAATACTGAATTATCCAGGGTCTTGTTGAAATTGGTTTGTTGGATGGAACCTTCTTTTTTATAAAGATTCTCGGCAAGATGATATTTAAGTGTATCTTTACTCCAGAATTCCTTTGCACATCGTCTGATATAAAATAGTCTTTCCTCAAGTGAAAAAGTCTTTCTGAGAATCTCTCGGTGATTAGTAAAACCGACACTTAGGAAACACTCAAAATCATAGGCATCTAAATCGGCAGCCACCAGTTGCCGATTTTGTAACGCACTGAAATCTAGAGGCTTTTCCAATTCGGCAGCCGTCAACTGCCGATTTAACACAGATCCCCATGCCTCATAGAAAATACGCATATTCTTGATATTTGTCTCAGAGAAACCTGTTAATCCAGGCAACTCCTGCTGAAGCATTTTTGCGATGGTTGCAATGGCATTCGTGTTCCATGCATCTACACGACTATGGACAGAGACATAATTGCCTACCCAATAATAGAGCGAAAGCAATTCTTTGTTCACTAACTTTGCTGCCCGATAGCGACTTTCCAATATTGCTTGTTTTATAGCTTTTACTGCATGTAGATATTCAGAGGAAACTATATCTTGTTTCATACTTTGTCTTAAATGAAGGTTTCGGAAATAATATACTGTTTATTTTTAGAAATATCCGCTAAGATAAGAAAAAAAACTTAAAATCCGTTTGCAATTTTATAAAGGTTATAACATTTACCCATTCTCCTATTAACATTAAGTATATTCAAAATAAATAATCTAATCAAATAGGGGCAGGCACAAGACCGACCCCTACATTTTCACACCAATTCCTTCTTCTGCCTCATCCTCCATATTTCCTGACCCAAACGAATGCTCACACATCCAATAGCATAGCAGATAATGTCTGCCCAGGCGAAGGATGTCCCCATCACGGCACGGGCGATACTGTTATGACCAAGACCTATCACCTCTACCAATCTGAAGTATTGCGTGATCTCGATTCCCACTGAAAACAGGAATATATACATCGGCAACATCTTAAATCTCTTCGGATAGAAGATACGGACAAAGCAGTATATCAACCACTCCACTATGATGTCTCCACCGTATGGACGAATAAACGCGTCGTCTACATACATCGCGATAATGACTTCCTGCACAAATATCAATACAAACAGGAATATATAAATTGCTCTTTTCATAAGATATAAGAATCTGTTTAAATTTAATTTGGTTATAGAGTCGAGGATTGTTAAGGGCGGAACGCCCTAACCCAGTCTTTTCCGCGAGCCCAAAGGGCGAGCGGTAAAAAATGAGTTACACCCTTAACAATCCTCAAAACAAAACCTTAACAAGCTTTTATGTGTCTGATTACGTAATACTCTATAAATGATATAACAATTTGAAACGGAACGATGATAACATAGGCAAACACCGCTCTTAATGGCCAACCTATCCCCATAATATGCGACAACATTCCTTCCACCATCACCATATCGCCAGGCTCAACATTCCGATAACACTCGCTTTCACTCATGCCATCCAGATTGTATCCATAATATTCCATCAACCATTTGGTAGAATAATCATCCATTCCAAAGAACATGAGGAGAAGTATTCCATCCACAATAAAAAAAGCAAGAATCAGAATCACCAAATATTTCTTGTCCTTTATAAACGGCACAATGAAAAAGGGATAAATGACAACGAAAGCGATAAATATAAAACTTATACAGTCTATGAAACTTTTCATCATACATAGGTCATTGACTATCCAGACAATCTCTGCGACACTTACGTCATTTTACAATCTTATTCCAGTCTACCTTCTGCGACAGATACATTATTCCGGCAAGAATAAAGAACAGTCCGACACTTCCAGCAACCAAAGCATAAGTCTCCATCCGGATCAGCACGAAAATGTAGACGTAAAGCACCGTCAGAATACCACCGATATAGAATGCTGTCTTCTTAATCCTCAACACAGCAGCGGTGTAGACTGTGAGCATGGCAATCGTCATCACAGACGCCACAGCATAAGCTGGAACAAATCCGATATGCTCCGACAATGAGATCAACAGCGAATAGAACAAAGTGAGAGCCAAGCCGACGAGCAGATACTGGATCGGATGGATGTTTTTCTGCTGGATGTGCTCCACAAAGAAGAACACAGCAAATGTCAGCATAATGAAAAGCATAGCATACTTAGTGCAACGGAGTGACTGCTGATAATGCTGTACAGGAATCAATAGGTCGACTCCAAACGCTGAATTGCGTACCGCATCAATCACGTCTCTTGTTTCAGTTGAAATTTGTTGCGGATAATTCCTGTTGAGATATGAAATCTTCCAGTTACATGTGAATCCGCTGTCGGCGACAGAACTTTCGTCAGGAAGGAAATTGCCCGTAAAACTTGGAGTCATGGCGTTAGATGTCAGTGCGACGGTGGTCATCTCACCTATTGGCACGAATTTTATCGACTGCGAACCTTTGATATTGAACTTCATACTGAATGGGATTTTGTTAAGATCCTGAAGCTCTCCAAGGTTCACCTTTGCGGAAATCTGACTTGTCTCATTCAACAGTCCGTTGCCATCAGGCTTCAAATCCAACTCCGTGCCTGCAATCGTGATCTTCATTTCGTCTGTAATACCTTTAAGATCGCTTAAAGCCAACTCCACAGTGACGGATCTGTTGACATCATCCATCTCTGATACACATTTCTGCATCTCCTCACTCAGTTCAAAAAAGCCATTCATTTCAATAGGAGCGGAGAAAAGGGAAATCTGGTATATGCCTTTTTTGCGAATTTTGTTCTGAATATCCCCCTTAATATCCAGTTTTTTAGGCAACACCCTCACATCCACCACACTCTTCACTTTCGACTCTTCTCCATCAACATTCGTATAAGTGGAATATGTTTGCTTCGGGATTGTAAGCGTCGGACCGACAATCTGCTGAGCCGCGCACCATTGCCCCGTCACCTTCTCAATGACATCTTCAGATGTCCTTTTACGTTCGTAGATCAAGTCTTCGATCATCTCCATAGGAATGATCAACAACAGTGAAAGCACGAAGATGATAATCATCTTAATACCTACTCTTCTGCCTGTGTTTTCTGTTGCTGCTGATGTGGTTTCTACCACTTTTTCGTTTTGTGTTTCCATAATCTAAAATTTTAAAGTACTTTGAATTTCAAAGTATATGATTAAAAAAAATATTTGATTCTAATTTGCCACTGATTCTAGTTTCGCAAGTATGTTTCATATTCAATTTTGTGTGAAAATGAGGATTACAAAGGGCGGAACGCCCTTATTCCTCCCTTTATCGCGAGCACGTAAGTGCGAGCGACAACAAAGGACATTGAATAAGGAAGTCATCATGCAAAGTTTTATTAAAGTGCTCGCCTACGGCTCGCAATGCAGAGAAAGAGGTTAGGGCGTTCCGCCCTTAACAATCCTCTATTAAATGCCAACCAGGGAAAAAATCCACTTACGAAACTTGAGCTTCTGATTTTTCGAGTTGAGATCCTAAACCTAAAAGATTATTAATCTGGAACAGGAAATGGATCATCACCAAAAACAAAAAATATATAAAAAGCCAAGCAATATAGATAATATGCCACAGCAAAGCATACCATTAATATGAAAGGCATTATAGAAATAATCATACTTTTCACCAGCTTCCTGCTCGTATCAGTCTTTCTATAAAACAAAATTGCCATACAAAAACTGAATAAGTATGAAGGAATCAATTCAAATTCAAAAAATGTATGCAATCCGCTCTGAATCAACGTGACTGCAAACCATACAACAACAGAGCCTATTGCGGTCAGTGCGAGAGTTGGAATAAATTTCATAGCCAATTAAATTTTAAGTAAAACCTACATTAAATAAAAAGTACTTTGCATTTCAAAGTAGTATAGTAAAAAAAAGAGGCCACTACCCTCTTGAGAGTTTTAAGAAAGACTCCAACGCATTCAAGTGTTCCTCGAAAGCCGCCTTTCCACGCTCTGTGATATTGAAAGTGGTGTTTGGTTTACGGCCGACAAACTGCTTATGGCTCTCAATGTAGCCCAGCTCCTCCAAACTTTTGGTATGGCTGGCGAGATTGCCGTCGGTCAGTTCCAGCAACGTCTTCAGGCTCACGAAATCCAATTCCTCGTTCACCATCAGCGCCGACATGATTCCCAGACGCACCTTGCTTTCAAAAGCCTTGTTAATATTCTTCAACTCATCCCTCATAATCAATTTCTTTCATGTTTGAAATAGAAGAAGACGCCGTAGATGATATGACAAACACCAAAGCCGAGAGCCCAGAAGAGAATAGCGTGGTTGCCAGTAGCACAGTCGATCAAGCCAAGAATTATATTTGCGTAGCCCAAGAACTTAGCATTCGAGTATGTGTACGACGACGCGTTGTAAAGAGCCAATCCGTAGAAGATAAGCATCATCGACGACGTGAGTCCGTAGAAAGCGTTCATCACAAGAGCCAGGCAGAGAATGCCACCTACAGCAAGAGGGAGGGCAAAATGCCAGAGCATCTGTTTTGTAGTCTGGTCGAGACGGAAAGCCATGTTGTTTTTGTTTGCCTTCTTCTTTGAGAAGAGGAAGACGGTGGTAATGCATATGCATAGCAGTAGAGCTCCTTCCGACAATAGAGCTATCGTTTTCTCACTCTGTGCCAACGATTCATTCTCCAGTATGCAGTTGGCAATGTATGATGCTATAATCGCAAAAACGCCTACAAAAACAGACGATGTTCCACTCAAAGAAAGGACTTTTGACGACTTCGCCATCATGTCTCTAATCTCGTTCAGTGTATTTAATGCTTCACTTTTTTTCATGTGCTTTTTATAATTAAAAGTACTTTGTACTGCAAAGTTAATATTCTTTTGACAAATGCAAAATCTTTTCGGGAAAAAATCAGATTCTTTTTAATAAAAAAGATTTGACATCATGTAGAGATGTCGCATTGCGGCGTTTCTACGTGAAATGTCATTGTCATGCATATTATCCAATCTTGCAATACACTTCCGACCTCCGCCAAATGGTGGCGGAGGTCGGAAGTTTTTTCGTAACAGAAAGACATATCAATCGTTTTTCCATTCTGATTCAATTCGTTAGAAATCATTTTCTTGAAAATAAATCCTGTAATGCATAGGCACACTGTTGATGTAATCAATGTATGTAGGGAGTTGGTCAAGCAACAACCTTACCCTTTCCAGATTTGATTTGGGTAATGTCAATTTTAATTTTCTCTTTTTTTGCAGTTTAATTTCCAATGTGAATTGATATTCAGAGAATCTATACTCATACCCCATTTCTTTCATTTTGTCCTTCATCAACATCATCGTAGCTTTTTCTGAAATACTCTCCATTTTTTTCTTCTTTAAACATTCATATCGTATAGATTGCCCCTCTTCACACCATTTCGGTATATTTTCGTCAATTTGTGAAACATATGGCAGATACACACAATCAATAAAAAAAATACTTTCATTTGTCGATATTCTTATTTCTTTAGATCTGGAAGAATCATATCCAATCGTTGTGTTTTTCAACTTTAATTTATATGACTTTTTATCCTTTGAATCTAGAAGACCTCCATGATCCGTCAGCCATTGTACGACATTATATGATTTATAAAAAGAAAAAACTGGGGTTTTCATAAAAAGAAGATCCATGGTTTTAGAATCATAATAATGTCCAAGTATACTGTACCCATGCATTTTCATTAGACGACTCTTTTCGAATTTCTCTATTTTGCTCGCATTGGTTTCACAAAATTGTCTGAATTCAATTCTCCACTCTGGCATAGCATCGTTGATTAGCTTCATTCTTCCAACAAGACCATTTGAAAAACATAAAAAATTATTTTCGTAAGAACAGTAATCCAAAGGAAAAAACAAACATATAGACACCCTATCTATATAGCAAGCGTTCATACAGAAGTCAACATTGGGAAGACGAATAATTTTAATTTTTCCTTCTATGTAATCCAAAATTTTTGTCTCAGGAAATTGGTGAAACAGATCTTCATTAAAATCTTTATCCTCAGCTACTTTTTTGTCTAACACCTCTTGTACTTTTTCATTAAAAAAAAGTCGGTTCAATTGCATCAATGTCGAAGTGCCAGACTCTTTTTTCAAATTTCCAAACAACTTTTTTGTTTCCATATATTTAAACTTAAAACTCTATCCAACATACTTTTCCTGTTTTTTTCATCCAATCCACGTGACGTTTATAATCACTTTCACTTCGGCAAACCCATAATACTTTGGTCCGCATCCTGAACTCGACTTTAGGCTCAGATGCATAACCATCAGTGAAAATGATAAGTCCATCATACCAGCGTTTATCTTTGATATAATCAAACAAACTCTGAAACTCCGTTCCACCACGACCTTCAACATCAATCTGTGGTTGTCTTTTTTTGAATGTGGAGACTTCGCGCATCCCCACGTCGAATTGAACAACATCAATGCTTTCCATACCATACTTGAAAAAACGTGCGATGACAGAATAGAACGCCTGCAATGTCCGGTTGTCAATGGATCCACTCACGTCAACAGCGACCAGAAGTTTTGAGGCAAGATCATAGATGCTACCCATTTGCAGGAAACCGCTCCGTCTGTTTGGACGCATCCGTGTCAGACGTCGCTTGCTCGACAATATGCTTGTATGAAAAGAAGAGATAACCTTGCGATAATCCAGTTTCACTTCAAGTGAAGCAATGATTTTTTCTATCAAATTGCCAGACAAACTTCCCCAATCTGTTGTGTTTCGTATTAAATTATTGATTTCCTCCCGTCGCAAATCATCATCCTCCCACAACTCCGACTGTGCCGACAATTCCCCCAACTCATCATCTGACAACAAGAAGCCTTCAATCCCTGTATGCAACGACGGGGGTTCTTTGCCGTTTCCAGCCAACATAAAATCATTCTGTTCATCTGTATCATTGTCAAATTTTCCAAAATCGTCCGAGCCTGGTTCTCTTTTTTCATCAGGCATCGATGGCTGTTGCAACAATTCATTAAGCTGTCTCACATACCATTCAAAACATTCTCTTTGTGGCAACTGAAACTCCGAAGATTTGGGTATGTTCAAATGTGGTAACAAATAATGCTGGTCTATCACCATGTCACTTCCTAGAGATAGTGCTGCAGGCAAACTGCATTCTGGCTGCCGTTCGTAGGGATGTTTCAAAAACAAGCGAATCATTTCCAGCCGCAACATCTCCTCCACATGTTCTTCGTTGTCAGCAATCTGGCTGATCCTGCCCGCATTATATTCCACCCTTCCCTTTCCACACCGAATCGCACAATCCATCACTGGATTTTCCACCAAATGCTGCCGACAGAAAATATTGAATAACGCAGGTTCCATCAAAAACCAACTATCAATAATCTGTTTAATTATCGCTATCATTTTCAGTCAATTATTTCCGTTCAACAATCGCTTTAAAAGCCTCAACACGTTTATGGAGTTTCTCATTTTCTTTCTTCAGAAGAGGATCGAACTGCTTCAAAACATCATAAAATGCCCTACTGTGATTCATATGAATCAGATGGCTCATCTCATGATATATGACATGTCGGACAAAATATACATCATCTAATTTTTGCAATTTTCGATTGAGGGATATATACCGTTTAGCACATAATCCCCACGTCTTTATTAGTTTTTTTATATATAATTTGGGTCTTTCCAAATAAGGATACTGCCTATGAAACAATTCCCAACAACCATCATATTCTCTTTGCAGATCAATCATATCTGTTTTATAAACTTTCAATAAAATTCATTAATTTATCATACACTTCTGAAGCATAAGAGACAATGAATGTCACTGCTTTAGGGTAATTCTCATTTTCAAAGAAAGAGGCGAAATGAGCAATTTCCTCATTTCGATTGGCATTTAGCAAGTCGTTAACATAGGATGTAAGATTTGCCGCTATCGTCATTTTTTTGTCAGCGACAGATTCGTCGGTCTCAAGGAAACGGAACACATCCTCATTGACAATTGCAATCTCATGCAACTGGTATTTTTTGAGTTTCTCCTTATGTTTCTTGTAATTCAGCAAGATATCGCCACCTGAAAGTATTTTATCAGAGAACAACGATTGAGTAAACGCTTGTGTAGCAATTGGGCCGACAATACCGGCAATCATTTTTTGTGCAGTTCTGTAATCTCTTCTATATTGGCAATGCAATCCGATACCTTTTCCCATGCACGGCGATCTGGAGTCTTTTCCAATCCCATATCCGATTTTGTGGTTACGTCATTACCATCCAAAAACTTAGGATATTTACGGATAAACGCAACAACACGATTGTCCAAATTCTTTTTCTGGGCCCAAATCAACCAATCCGACGTCGACGGACAAAACTCGAAAATATTGAAACGAGAAACTAACGCGGGATCAAGATCGGTGAGTTGGTACTCATCCCCATCGTTGACAGCCGATATCAAACGACTGCCAGCAGGAAGAGTTCGGCCTGCCAATTTTCGGTTGAGGGCAAGATCCATGATCGTCTGCAACACCTCTGGACGGGCACGGTTAAGTTCATCCAAGAAAAGCACGACTGGATTGCCATCGACAGGGAACCAGTATGGAGGGATAAAAACAGTTTTGCCAGTCTGCTCGTCAAGACGTGGCAATCCGATCAAATCACCGGGATCACTCATCTGTCCCAGAAACAAAGTGACAACAGGAATCCCCAACTTATGGAAATAGTCTGTGAGAATTTCCGATTTACCAATACCATGCTTACCGACAAGCATAATATTCTGCTTTGCCGGCATCACATCCAAAATGCCAAATAATTCATTTACGTTTATTGCCATATCAAATACAATTAATATTGACAGCAAAATAAACGGCATCCTAAGCAAAGCTGTTGCAGAGGTTTTATAAAAAACAACAGCATCACATCAATACCGTTGTCCGCAACTTGGAACTTTTAGAAATTGGTACGGCGTTCCAAACTATAGTCTTCTGAATTTTCTTAGAAATTTGATGATTATGAAATAAGTAAAATTCATCATTATATAAGTTATCCCCAAAAGAATGTATTTGTCCCATAAACGAACACAGTTCATCTATCTGCAAAGGATATTCTGCAGTATAAAAGAAACACATATAGATATAACCATACGGTCCACAATTTTGGAGATATTTCTTGATATGCTCAAATGTCTGCCCCATCCGATCAGAGACTTTGGCATCAACTGATGTTTCCAGAAGATGAATTTCACCATCACCACAAAAATGGTCACAAAGCTCATCAACAGAAATAAAGCCATTATCCAATAATTTTTGTACAACTGTTCTGGCATCATAAACCGTTTCTTCTTTTTGTACAGGTTGAATTCTACTTATCAATCTGTCCAAATCAGATAATCCAAGTTTCATTTTATCTAATTTTAGTTTAGGACAAAAAAAAAGACACCCTCTGCGAAATGGCAGCAGAGGGTGAAGAAAAATCAAAAAATCCCAATATGCTTCACAGATCTTACCCGAGAAAGCACTTCGGTGTAGTGGGAAGAGTTGGAGATGAAGGTGAACATAGAAAGAAAGATATGATAAGGATTTAAAAGCTGGATAACAGAGCATTTGTCTTGTCTATAACATTAGATTTTGACAAATCTCTCAATTCATATCGTTCTCCATTCCAATTTAATCCTTTAGATGATGCAATATCTTTCAAGTCTGTTTCAGTACAGCCTTTTCCTGGCCTTAAAAACAATTGTACATCCCAATCATCTACTTTTGTTCTGTTATAATGAACATCAATTGCAACTTGAAATCCGTTCCATACTTTATCAAACACAAGCGCTGTCGATCTATATTCCCAAAGCCACATTTTCCAACCCTTATAATCAATTCCGTCATTTTTACTTAATGCTATTGTATAACTATATGGCACAATACTACTTTTATAATCAAGATACAGACAGAATGTTTCAAGTTCCAAGTATTTCTTTGCTTGGCGTTGCTTAACAAGGCAATAGGAGCTGTCCCACTTTTGGATATTTTTTTGTTCACAATAAGCCAACAATTCGGGATTCTTTACGAACCGATAGAACTTATCAGTAGTAGTTGCGTAAACATCAATCATATTTTGAAGTGTGTCGCTTTTCAACAAATCGTCAAAGAAACATTTGAATTCATCTTTATTGTCATTGATAAGCACTTGCCAATCGCTCCATTCCCAACCAAAACATTTATTTGTATAGCCTCTGAAAACACGTGGGAAATCCTTCAACTCTCGTGTCAATAATGCCCTACGAGTATTATCAATATTTGCGTTGCATTCACCTGCAAACACCTCTGCAAACTTTTCCCTATAGTTATTAAACTTGCCTAAATCGAAGTTGCCGTTCTCATCAGTTGCCCATTCTATCATAGGAAGAATCTCGCCAGACCAAATATAATGTTCCTGAGCTTTCCAAAATGCGACTTCCACTGGTTCTCTTTCTTTGCTGTTTTTAAGGATTTCAAGTTTTTTCTTTTCCTCATCAGTTAATATCTGTTTTGAGATTGCAGAGGTACCCACACTTGTATCAATCAACGACACCAAATCGCCATCTTTTAGCAAATCTATAACCTTGATTGTATCTCCAACCAATGTATTTACCGCTTTTGATACATTGTCTATACGAATCAGATTCTTAAAAAACTCATAGATTCTTCGTGCATTTCGCTGAATAGTTGTATCTGTATCAATTTTTGTTATGTTAAGATAAACAAACTTCAGCACAGGTAACCAAACAAAACAATCAGCTTGACCAATAGCATTGCGATTGTTTACGTCTTTGTTTACAGACGGGGACAAATAATTTTCAAAAGATAAATTGTTTTCAAAAGATAAATTGGATTTATCTTCAAGCCAAACCAACGCTTCCCAATACTTATATATCTTTTCAAAAGGGATCTCTTTGTATGGGAAGTCGCAATGTTTACCTTGCAAAACAAGCTGTATGTGTTTTTTTATACTATCTGTTTTTTCCTCTTCGGGAGCATCTTTATCCACCTGTTCAATGATAGAAATCCAACGCAAGAACTCCGCAAATCCTGCATCGGCTGTGTCGTTATCGTCCTTTCTTTGACGCCAAAACCAAGTTTCTATTTCCTCCCAACACTTATCTATACCAATTTCATCATTTATAAAACAAGTATTGTCAAAAGTCGCGTTTTTCTCTTGTAAAACCAGAGGTTTCAGATTTTGAGTAGAAGAAAGTGATTCGCCTGTCGTATTGATTACCACAAAGGTCTCTTCGCCATTTTTTCGATTCTCCATATCAAAATAGAGAAAGGTCACTTTGTTTAATAGCCACTCTCCAAACTCAACATAATAATTTAGTCCCTTGTCTTTTAGTATCGATTCAATTTTTGAAAGCGCTTTGAGCATACTTTGAATACTCGGATCTAAATTGTAATAATCAAAATACCAATCTTCCGACTTTATGTTTTCAACATCAGCTTCATTCCCAATAAAAAAATTGCAGACTAAATCGCTTAAGAAATAAAGAGATGATTCACGAATCGCATAATTCAAGTATGGTTCCTTGTCATCGTGTTTGTATTCAAAGTCTGAAATAAGATAACGACGAAATTTTCCCTCTGTAAGCTGAGTCTCATCTTTGTGTTCAATGGTCTTCTTATTTATCATGCCCAAAAGGAGATACAGCGTTGTCAATCGTTGCTGACCATCGCACAGTTGAATGTGATTGGCAGGAACTTCGTAACCGTAGAACAGCCCAAGATTAAGACAATCTTTGTCATTTTTGTTCTGATACTCATCGAATTGAGTCAATAGATTATTGACAAAACCCGACACCAATTCACCATTATCGCCAGTACTTTTTATGTTGTCTTCATTCCCCCAGCAATAATCACGCTGTAAATCAGGGATAATGATTCGTCTTTCTCCAGAAAAAAGTTCTGCAAAAGTATATGTTTCTCCTGTTATGAAGTTTATTTTATTTGCCATAGTATTCTCTAAATTCTTTTAATGTTTGATATTTGTTTTTTGCTATTTCCTCTCCCTTCCATTCTGATTGAGCAAACTTATAAATGGTATGTAAAAGATGACGACTTTTAAACATCATCTTTTTCTTTTTATCTTTTCCATCAGGAACCATAAAGAACATCGACTTCTTCTCTTCGAATGAACTGTCATTAAACGAAGAATTATCATCCTTATACAACAACACAAGGTTGCCGATAGAATGTTCACTTGCTTCTATTCTATCACTATTTTCAAAATATCTGCAAGATGCTCTTGCTATATACGCATCCGACTTTTTAGGCAAACCTCCGAATATGTCTTCCTTACCATTCTTAATTATTCTATTCCCATCTTTAAGTTCTTTGTGCAGCACTTTTGATTTTGGATAAATATGTTCCAGCGAACGTCCTCTGTAATCTTTTCTGTCCCAAATGGAAAAATCAAAATTTCGGCCAAAGCCTTCTTCTTGTTTATTGTCTTCATCAATATTCAATCTTAGTAAAAGGCGAAATGCGGCTTCAGAATTCTCATTGTATAAACTATTGCTTTCCAATATTTTATACAATTCATCGAACTTAACATCAAACTTATCATTGTCATTTGGATCATTGTCTCCATTAAGAGCCAATCTGTGTGTTTCTATTTCTTTATGAGTCAACCCTAGAAATGACCATTTATAGTAATTCTCTAAATCTTCATCAGATGGTTTGTTATCGTCAACAAAATACCATTGGATAAACTCATTGGCGCTGCCTATTCTTAGGATTGCCCCAACCCAATTGTAGATTTTTGGATTGTTGAATGCGTCTTCAAATCTTTTCTGTAATCTTCTTAGTCCATCAAATGTTTTCTTGGCATCAATAGGGTTTTGCTCAAGTAAAAACAGATTCTTGAAATTATCGAAAGAAAGTTCTTTGCTCTTATCTTTGGTCTGCAAATAAGAAGACACCAAATAACCCATTACATTTGAGCATTTAAACAATTTCTTCACATCTTCGCGATTCCACCACTGTAGCCATTTGTCCCATTCTCGAGCATAACGACTGCGCAGCATATTATTGTCCCACTCTATGGCATTTTTCTCTTTCTCCTCTTTCTTGTCAAAATCAGAGTCGTTGAGCGATGCCAAACGTAGCAATTCAGCCTTGATTAGTTCTTCACTCTTCATCTCCGCTTTGCTACCATTCATCATAGAAAATACCTTTGTGGCTTTATCGTCGGGAATATCTATATACAAAAACCTGACATAGTCGAGAATGTAATTGCAAAACTCTTCTTTTTCAATCTGTACTAAATTTTCATTAATGGTTCGCAACGTTTTCTTGAAGAAATATCGGTCTTGGAATTCTTCTTCTGTGTTTTCAGAAAAATCTGTTTCGTTTATATCTAATTCGGATAGGAACTTGTTAGATTCATCTCTAATATCATATTTCATTTCAACTTTTCCGCTGTATCCTAAATATTTCAGAAGGAGATAGAAAAATGTTGTGCGTTGTTGTCCATCAATTAGTATGATATCCTTGTCTGTTTCTGTAACAGTAATTCCCTGTATAAAAACAGGCGTATTATTATTAAAGCCAGGAATCAAAGATTTTACAAGTATAAAAGATACTGCATCCAAATCATTCTTTTTTGATTTTTTGCCCCAAACATATCCTCGTTGATAGTTGGGAATCACAAAAGTTTTTCCTTTCTCTAGGTACTCTCTTAATGTTATAGTTGCATTCATAATTGTATATCGTTTTAATCTTTCATTTCTATTTTTACCATTTTCGTGACTTTTGCGAAGTCCGTTAACAAAATTTCACAAATCTTCTTTTTTCAAAAATAATAATTGTCCTCGTTGTTTCCAAAACATTTTAATAGAAAAAAATGCTGTTTTTAGAGAGTATATGTATATTTTGCACTTACCTCTTTTCTTGTTTTCCCTCCTTGAACACATTGATGATATGGTGCATTATGACAGTTCTGTTCTTTTATAACACCCTCACCATCTTAGCCAAACAGTCCAATTTCCCATTGATATTTATTACCTTACCCCAATCCATAATTTCCTCACAGTTTCTTCCTCGCTATCCATGCTCAAGCCTCGGCGTCGACAAGTGCATAATCTTCATAAATCAATCCTCCTTATACCTCTCCCACATCCTTTTTATCTTTCCGGCTATCTCATCTCGAAGCCACTTAGGCTCCAGCACTTCTATATTCTCTCCAATCCGAAGTATCTCCTGCTGGAAATCAAACTGAGGCCGAATATTGAATGTGAAGATGCTGTACTCTTCATTGCGCTCAATCTCTTTCTGCGACTCATGTATCTTCAAATCACGTATATAATTGGCTTGACCTGCCGTCGCCTTCAGCTTGACAATCTGCTTCTCTACCCTCTGGTCGGCTATGATTCCAAAACATCCGTTGAAATATTCCTCCGCATCCCAATCTTTAGGCATTATAAATGTCTCTTCTTTCATGTTAAGATTTTTAATGCGGTCCAATGAATATATTTTGGGGCCATTGTCTTGAAAATAAACGCTTTTTGCCACCATATACCATCTTTGATGGAACAGTTTCACACAATATGGCATGACATCAAAATTGCTTTCCTTCTCCTTCCAATAGCTTTGATACGTCATATTGAGCACACGGTTCTCCTTCATGGCTGTGATGATAGGATGCAGGTATTCCTGTCCCGACGGTACATATTCCAACAGAATGCGATCTTTTATGCTCTGACTGTTTGCCAACGCATTGCTGACGGAAAAGGCATTGTAGAGCCACGACCGTATTCCATTCTCGTTGATGTCTTCCTCATTCTCGATATAATAACGATAGCTGCCAGAATTTTCATTGGAGATATCGATGCCAAACATGTCTCCTATGACTACACGCCAATTGTCAAAGGTCCGTTTGGGAAGATCCTTACCTCTGCTGATATCAGTATCATTGACCCATAGTTCATTCAGATCATTGTATGATATCTTATGTCTGCGATAAATAGTTTCTATCACCCAAACATACTTGTTAATCAAACTTTGTCCTCTATCGTTGTTATTCATACTCTTTGATTTTTTACAAAGATGCACCAAGGGTACGCCAAATCGTGGTACAGGTTTTGAAAAAAAATAAAAAAAATGAGGGTATATCTCCATTTTTCAATTTTGATATACCCTCTAAATATCTCGCGACGTGAGTTCAAATCACATCTGATGCTCTTTTCTCAAAAGGTCGTTCACTGTCTTCACTGGATTGAATGTGTCGATTGGAACCTCCACAAAAATGGTGTTCCAGTCGCTCATCGCACCGTTCCACAAACCAGGAAGTTCGAGTGCTTTCAATGCCTTGCCATCCTTGCTCTTGCTTGATATGAAACCAGTGTTAGGGTCTACAAACTTAGTCAAGTCATACTTGTCTCCCTTATAATCTTTCACTCCACAAACAAGGTCTACAGGGTTGAAGTGAGTGGCTTCCTTGAAAATATGCATCTGCTCAGGATCATTCTTGTCGAACTGTGCGCTTTCAAGAATCTGAAGAGAATGGCTGCCGTCAGGATTGACTGCGACGTAAGGGCCACCTCCTGGCTCTCCCTCATTTTTCACCATACCGCAGACACGGATAGGACGGTCTAACTTCTTCTTCAAGTATTCAATCTTATTTGCAAGATGAAGAGCACAGTCTGCAGCGTCGACATTAAGCTTTTCGACAACGAATTTTTCGATTTCCTCCAACTCCTTGTCGCTGACAGAAGCACTGTTGAGCTTTTTCAAATACTTGAACATCTTCTCCTGATATTCGACGAGCACACCTGCCAACACTGCCTTATATTCGACAGTCGGCTGCTTCAATGCGTCTGGCACTACATTGTCGATATTCTTAATAAAGATAATCTCAGCGTCTATCTCATTAAGATTCTGAATCAACGCTCCATGACCACCAGGACGGAACACCATCTTTCCATTGCTTGAACGGAACGGCTCGTTATTCTCGTCGACAGCTATAGTATCAGTACTGTGACTCTGCACAGAGAATGTCACGTCATACTGAACGCCGAAGTTGTATTCATATTCAGCAATCTTTTCAGACAACAATCTGTTGAAATATGTAAGGTGATCCTCAGACACTGTGAAATGCAAACGAACAATTCCATTCTTATTTTTCGCATACATCGCACCTTCAGCCAAGTGTTCCTCAAAAGCAGTACGAACTCCTTTATTATTCTTATGAAACTGAATCAAACCCTTTGGCAAAAATCTGTAGTTCAATCCATTCTGCTCGAGCAACGCATCCAGGACATTGGTGTAACGCTTTTCTGTGATAAGGCGCATAACATTTTTTCCATCGTTCTTCAAGCACACTTTATTCAGCTGCTCATAAAATGCGAACTTCTGGATCTCGCTAATAAACTTCTGCTCGAACTCCGTTTGAGGCTCCCCTCCTCTATCTCTGAACGCAAACAAATCCTTGAACATACGGCTTGCCGCTCCAGAAGCAGGAGTAAATTTCAACACATCGTGACCAGCAGCCAAATAATCTCGCCATATTGAGATATATTTATCTTTGCTTTTGTCTGACAAATGTAAAATTCCATCCTCTACCGTGGCTGCACAAACAACCTTCAAAAAAGGAAAACCGTTTTTGAAACACTCCAACTGTTCCAAAAGTTTTTCTTCTGAAATCCCCATCTGCTTCAGCAAATCCAAATCATCCTGTGTCATATCCTTAAAATTTGCGTATCCTAAATCTTTGTCCTAAAATTAAACCTATTTCACGAACATTGCAAAGTTATAAGAGAAAAAGATAATAAAAAAGTTTTCATAGGCAAATAAACTATGCTACTCAGCAACTTTTAACATTTTTTAATTTTATTTCAAGTAGACTTCAGATGCAGGAAGTCATCATGCAAAATTTTATTAAAGCACTCGCCTACGGCTCGCACTACAGAGGGGAAGGTTAAGACGTTCCGCCCTAACAATTCTCATTTTATCGCACTTTGAACTATATAGCATCTCACAAAAAAACAAGCACCTCTATTCCCATAGAAATGCTTGGATAATTAATCACATAAAACGAACTGAAATATTACTACTTAATATTGTCTTTATAAAAGACGGTGCGAATATAAGCATTATTTCAATTCGACATTCAAGTTTTTTGTATAAAAATTGATTTTATGCTATATTTGCACACATATTATAAGAAAACTGAGACGTGACAAGACGACTATACAATATTTTTCTTTTATTGGCTATGTGCTTCAACATAGCAGCACAAAAAACGGACAGTCCAATCAACAGTTCGCTTGACAGTGTCTTTATGTGGTTTAGAAACGCCAACTATCCGACATTGAAATTCGGAACCCTTAAAGTGGAAAACTACAGCGCGAGCATAAGCGACTCTCTCATCCAAATTTCTCTGAGCAAACCATTCAAAAATGTCAATTTAAGAGAAGATGCGATCAATGCGTTAAAAGACAGCATCAGCAAAAATTTGCCTGCTCCATATAAAAATTTTGACGTAGAATTATATATCTCCTCAAAAAATATCTATGATTATGTTCCTAACGAGATGCGTAAAGAGACTAAAAAAGATAACTCTCGAATGCTCAAACTAAGGAACAGAGATAAAGACGAACTTACGAATGTAGTCACAAAAGTGAGCGCTCCTTGCACCCCTTCCGCTGGACTGCAAGGTCGAAACATCGCGCTTTGGGCCAGCCATGGCTACTACTTCGAGCCATCTCAAAACCTTTGGATTCTGCAACGTCCTCGCTTCTGGGGAATCTCAGAAGACACATACACTCCATCCGTCGTCTTGCCATACCTTATTCCAATGCTGGAAAACGCTGGAGCCAACGTTTTTTACCCTAGAGAAAGGGATGTCCAGAAAAATGAGGTGATTGTTGATTTTGAGACTGCGAAGGAGACAGAATACGTGGAAGAAAATGCCCGTCGCGCCAAATGGCATAATCCCGACCCTGACAGAGTAGACACGACTGGATATGCCCCAAAGAAAAAGATCTATCGCCATGGAGATAATCCTTTTGCCGACGGTTCTTTTCGCACAATCCGTTCCCATCCCAACGGTTCTGCCTATACCGACTGGATTCCAGAAATTCCCGAAGACGGAGAATATGCCGTGTACATATCATATAAGAGTGTGCCTAAAAGTGCAGACGATGCCCACTATACTGTTTTCCACACCGGCGGAGAAACAGAATTTGTCGTTGACCAAACCAAAGGTGGCGGCACTTGGATATATTTGGGCACTTTCAAATTCAAAGCTGGATCAAACCCTGAATTCGGCAAAGTGCGTCTGACCAACCAAAGCGTGGAAAAGGGCAAACATATCACTGCTGATGCCGTAAGATTCGGAGGTGGAGTCGGATGTGTAGAGAGAAGTATCGCTCCTGTTGCCGGTGCACCAGAGCCTTTCTATTTCACAAGTGAAAAACCCAAATATTTGGAATGCGCACGCTACTGGCTACAGATGGCTGGATTTTCCGACAGCGTGTATTGCGGTCAGAACAACGAATACAAGACTGACTACATGAGCCGCGCGATTTGGGTGAACGCTCTATCCGGAGGCTCGCCTCTTAACACCAGAACCAAAGGCAAAGGTGTGCCAATCGATTTGGCTCTTGCTCTTCATACCGACGCTGGTATCGACTCCACAACAGTCGGTTCGCTGGCAATCTTCCTCACAAGCGATATGGGTAAGACGGAATACCCTACCGGACTTTCACGTATGGCATCCAGAGATTTCGCCGATATGGTGGAATCGCAAGTGGTAGATGACATCAAAAAAGTGTACTGCCCCGACTGGCACAACCGTGGGTTAAGAGACGAAGCCTACTACGAGGCCAGAGTGCCTGAGGTGCCAACCATGTTGCTTGAACTTCTGTCGCATCAGAATTTTGAGGATATGAAGTATGCTTTCGACCCTGAATTTAAATTCACTGTCGCTCGCTCAATCTACAAGGCTGCGACGAAATTCATAGCCAGCATCAATAATATAGAAGACTATGAGTTCACTCCGCTTGCACCGTCGCATTTTGCAATTGATTTCAACGGAGACAAGATCAATCTGTCTTGGCGACCAACCAAAGACTCTCTTGAGCCTTCTGTCACAACAGACGGATACATCCTCTACACCGCGATTGGCGACAACGGTTTCAACAACGGTATATATTTGGAAACCAACAAATATTCAATGGAATTGCACAAAGATTCCATATACAGGTTCAAAGTGACCGCTGTAAACAGAGGAGGAGAAAGTTTCCCTACTGAAATACTTTCCGCAAGCATAGCGTCGAAAGAAAAAGGAAGAGTGCTGATTGTAAACGGATTCAACCGCGTGTCTGCTCCTGAATTCTACGAAGATTCTCTGATTGGCGGATTTATAGACAGCAAAGACCCCGGAGTGCCATATATAAGAGACATATCCAAGACTGGCAGCCAAACAAATTTCACAAAGGGTTCTCCATATATTTCCAACGACCAACAAGGATTCGGAGCTTGTGAGAAAAATCTTGAGGGCCAGATTATCGCTGGCAACACGTTCAACTATCCATACATCCACGGAAAGGCTCTGCACTCATTAGGGCTTAGCTTCGTCTCGACAAGCGACGAGTCGTTTGAAACATATAGCAATGTTGACAAAAACCACTTCTGCATGGTGGACTATATCCTTGGTATGGAGAAAGAGACAAAATGTGGAATGCAAAAAAGATATAATGTGCTGAATTATCCGACAAGAAAGAAATTGTCTAAATACCTGCTGTCTGGAGGAAACCTATTCATGTCTGGAGCATACTTAATGTCGGAATTGGAAATAACAAAAGCCGAATACCCTTCCGTCGCCAAATTCGCGCATGAAGTTTTGGGAGCAAAACTTAAATCAACAGCAAACAACCAGTGGTGCAACACTCACCTCAATGACGGATCGGGGGTAAACCTTAACGAGGGAGGCTCTCAACTCAGCCAGATACAAACCTCTTTCAGTATCAAAAACGACTTCAAACATAGCTACAAGTTCAATAATAAGCCAAGCGAACGACAATACACAGTGGCTTCGCCTGATATTCTCGACAAAGGCAATCCAAACGCATTCGTGGTGTTCAGATACCTCGAGAACGGAGAACCGGCAGCTATCGGACAGAAAGGCAAACTGAACACCCTGATCAGCGCAGTTCCTTTTGAAAGCATAGACGAAGATGAGCAAGGCAAATTCATGAAAGAGCTCGCCACCTTCTTTAGCTTGACCGGAAACAAAAACAAAGCGACCAAAACAAAAAACGCCGCAAAAAAGTCGGCTTCGACAAAGAAAAAAACAGTTGTGACTAAAACAACACCAAAGAAAACGACAAAGTAGAGAAATGAACATATATGTATATACTGAATTTGTTGACGAATGTGTCGGAAACAGATTCAACGGGAAAAAAACAGCAGACGCTGACTACATACTTCTAGACAAAGTGGATGACGCCGAACATATTCTTGGAAGCAGCCGTTCGGTGTGGCAGGTGTCTCAGGCATTGAAAAAAGCAAATTTCAACGCTGATGATTATCTGATGCTCATCACACGCAATGTGGACTGTAAAACCATAAACGGTGGAGAAAGTGAGTTTGCCTTTGCCGCCGCATACACTGGTCGCACATGCGTCTACTCAAACTATATCACCATCTCCGACGGTGAGGCTCACGAGACTCCTGTGATAGCCCCACAAATAGGAAGCGTCAGAGAAGACTTCAACATGGGCAGCATCGTGCTTTACAAAGCATCGGAATGGGTGAAGGCAAGCGAACAGATGGCTGACGACTATGATTACGCCGCCTACTATTTCATGCGTCTGATGCTTTGCCAGAACGGCGACACCTACCATATCCGCCAGACACTGTATCAGGAGAGCGAGTTCGACAGCCGTAGCGCCGAAGACAAACAGTTTGACTACGTGAACCCAAACAATGAGCTTAAACAACTCGAGATGCAACGAGCATACCTTGAGTATTCGAAACTCACAGGGTCTTACATAGACTACGCGCAAACCAACAGAATAAAAATAGAGACCACAGACTACACCGACAACTACAAATTCAAAGTGTCGGTGATCATTCCCGTCAAAAATAGAGAAAAAACAATTGAAGACGCTGTGAAATCTGCTCTCAGCCAAAAATTGAAAGACGGAAAAGTAAACGTGATCGTTGTAGACAATTTCTCAACCGACAAGACGACAGACAAACTGATCAAACTTGCCAACGAAAACAACCGTCTCTACCATATATTCCCGTCGCGTACAGACCTCGGAATCGGAGGATGCTGGATGGAGGCCGTGCGTCACGAAGCATGTGGATTATATTGCGTACAGCTTGACAGCGACGACGTCTATCAAGACGAAAACACATTGCAGAAAATTGTCGACACTTTTGAGCAAGAGAAATGCGCAATGGTGATCGGCTCATACTCGTTGACCGACTTCGACCTCAACCCTATTCCACCGGGATTGATCGCGCACAAAGAATGGACAGACAAAGAGGGGCCAAACAACGCCGTCAGAATCAACGGTTTGGGCGCGCCTCGCGCATTCTTCACACCAGTACTAGTGGAGATTCCAATCCCTAACGCCAGCTACGGCGAGGATTACGCGGTGGGTCTGCAGATGTCGAAAAAATACAAGATCGGAAGAATCTACGACAGTCTGTACTGCTGCCGCAGATGGGGAGGAAACTCGGATTCTTCACTTTCGGTAGAAAAGATCAACGCAAACAACAACTACAAAGATTCTATCCGCACGATAGAATTGCTGTCAAGAGGTTTTAACAAATAAACAATCAGCAAATGGAAATCGAAAACATCAACATATCGCTAATTTTCTACGCCGCATTCCGCAACCAGGCGTGTGAAGACAAATTCCAGGAACTGATCAAGGAGGTAAATCTTTCTTCCGACGTGATGATTGGAGGCAAACTATATAATGCCAACTTCACATCCACAATAATAAAACTTGACTTTCCTAACTTCAACTCTGACAGAAAGAGAAAAAACAACATCATATACGTTGACCGCGACTGCAATGCAAATGAAAAGATGAATGGCGGTCTGATCGACGCTGTCCTTGGTTCTCCGGAAGCTGAATATGTAAAAAGTTCAAAACCAGAGAATAAGCACTACGCCATATTCTTCAGCCGTCTTGTTGACTACAACGTCAATCCAAGCGAATTGTCGGAATTGGTTCGTGTGATGGTGGAGACCGACGCGATGATCACATACTCCGACTACAACAAAGTGGTGAATGGACGCAGAATCAGGATGCGTCTTGCCAACCCGACTACCGGAATGTCCGTCTGCGACAGGGACTTCGGCACCGTCTTCGGAATAAACTGCGAGAAATACGACGCTTATCAGAAAGATAACGGATTCATGCAGCTCGACAGAATGATCTTCAACAACTCATTCGACAAGCGTGGGGAAATCGTGCATATATGCGACGCTCTATACGATGAGGTTTATCTGCCAGGATACGAAAACATCATAAACAACGAAAAAGGCACATCATCCGAACTTGCAAACTTCGCAATGGATCTGCATTTTGACATGATGAACTTAAAGGCGAACATTCCGTCTGACCAAATCAAAGAAAATGAAAGTATCGCCAAAATCGTCGAGAAAGAAGAGAAGCCTAAAGTGCTTGTCCTTTTGCTTGGCGACGAGTGTACAAAAGACGATGACGAGCTAAACGTACACAGATACGAACAAAAGACCAAAATTGCCGTTGAATTGAAGAGATACTATGGCGATGATTCTGTCGACGTGAGATTAAAAGAGCCACATTTCGTTTACACCGGCTACCCTACTCATGAGACTGAGTATAATCTTCCTCTCGACCTTGTGCAATTGGCAGATGTTGTGATTGAAATCCAATACAACACATTGATAAAAGCAGCAGACATTCGTTATATCATAAAACGTATGGCTGAGACAAAGGCAGGTATGGTGCTTTCCATCCATCCCGATATGGATCTTTTCTCGAAAGCCGACGCGATGCATCTAGGCGAAGCAATGCCACAGTGTTGCTTAAGCGGTCTATACAGATTCGTGGACAGAGCGTTCTCCACATCCGCATTCCTAGATTCAAGATTGCGTCTTACTACTGCTATGCCACGGTACGAAAACTTCCTAAGCATGGCTCAGAAATACAAGACAGTAGTGCTGCAGAAATATATTTCATCTGAGAGCAATGCCAAAATGGAAGACAAAACCAATCTCATCCACACCGCTGAACTTCAGTTCAAACGTGAGACTGAGGAGGCCGCACTGCTTGAAAGAGAGATGTTCCACCGTCAACTGATTGGGAAACAAAACATTGGCTGATAGCGGTTGGCTGAAGTGTTTTCTATAAAACTATACAACTATGAGCGAGATACAGAAGAAAGTTTACGATGCTCTAATTCCCGCAAACGAGAATCTTGAAGTTTTGACCAAGACTTTCGTAGTCGACGGATACAAGGTTGTGGCCCAACACAATCCAGCAAGAGCAGTGTCGTCTGGTGCCAAACTTGACAAGGCAACAATTGCCAAACGAAAATGCTTTCTTTGTAAGGAGAACCGTCCTGTCGACCAGCCAAGCGTGATATACAACGAGAATTTTGAGATTTTGAAAAATCCATTTCCAATATTGAAAAAGCATCTCACTATTCCACTTATGCGTCACGAGCGTCAGGAGATACTGCCTCACTTTGCCACCATGCTTGATTTGAGCAAAGATCTGCCCGATTTCGACCTTCTCTACAACGGACCGAAGTGTGGAGCCTCAGCACCCGACCACATGCACTTCCAAGCTGTGCAAACAGGGTTGATGCCACTTGATGAGAAATCATTGTCGGAATTTGATATTGTAGACGGGGAGATTCGTAACTTCGGCAGAAAATGTTTGGTATTTGTTGGTTCTGATAAAGAAGCTATCTGCAAACAATACCGAGAGTTGTACAACAAGTTGGAAATCAAAGAAGACGAGTGGGAGCCAAGAATGAATATTGTGGCACATTATATTCCGTCGGCAAACATTTGGAATGTATGGGTATTCCCTAGAGACAAGCATCGTCCGTCGTATTACGAACAGGGAAGAATGATCAGTCCAGGTGTGATCGACATGGCAGGAATATTGGTATTTCCCAAACCAGATGATTTTGAAGACGTTGATGAATCCATGATACGTCAGATATATAAAGAAGTCTCGTTATAAAATGCTAAATGCTAAATGCTAAATGCTAAATGCTAAATGCTAAATGCTAAATGCTAAATGCTAAATGCTAAATGCTAAATGCTAAATGCTAAATGCTAAATGCTAAATGCTAAATGCTAAATAATAATTAAAATAAGAATCTAATTAAAATTAATCAAAAAAAGGAGGTTAGAGGTTGAGGATTGTTAAGGGCGGAACGCCCTAACCCCACCTCTCTGGTGCGAGCCGAAGGCGAGCACATAAATATAACTGCTCATTCTTACGAATTCGCAAATGTGATGGAGTTAGGGCGTTCCGCCCTTAACAATCCTCATTTTTAGTTGCAGAATGAGTCATTTTAACAAATTCAAACAGCTTCTAAATAAAACTCAATACATATTATGACAAAGTTATCTCATTTATTTTCAGCAGCCATGATCACATCAACAGCAATTCTATCAACAGGTTGCGGATTCGACCATTCTCTAATCGACGCCAGCGACGAAAGGATTAAAATTTCCGGACGTGTAGTGTATGAGACATATGACAGACATCATGGAGATTTTGTCAGAACAGAAACCATGGCTAAATGGTCATATCCAGGAGTGACAATATCCACAAAATTCATAGGCTCCAAAATCACCATGTTTGCCAAGCCAAACAGCGGATTCTTCATGGTGGAGGTAGACGGGAAAGACCGAAAAAAAATCGGATTCACAGAAGCTAATTATGATGACAGAATTGTTTTAGCGGACAGTCTCGACAAAAATAAGATTCACAGTGTAAAGGTTGTGTATTGCAACGAAGGGCACGAATTGCAGCCAGAATTCCACGGATTTAAGACAGATGGAGAATTGATAAAAGACGATACTGAAAAGAAAAACAAATTCTATTTTATCGGAAACTCCATCACATGCGGATATGGTGTGGACGGAGACAGAAGCCAGACATTCAACTATGAGACTGAGGATTTCACAAAAACATTCGCCTACCAAGTGTCGGAAAAATACGATGCTGAATATATCGTGTTTGCCAAATCAGGTTATGGAATCTACCGTAATTATGGCGACGCAAAAGAAGGCAGCACCGTCAACATGAGCACACTCTACGACTATACCCTATTCTGCGACACAACATACAAATGGGACCACAACAGTTTCAAAGCAGACGTCGTGTTCCTTAACCTTGGCACGAACGACACGAGCGAAGACAACTACGACATCCAGAGATTCAAGTCGGCAGCAAAAAACTTCGTCGCAAAGGTCAGAGCCACAAATCCAAACAGCAAGCTCATTTTGATGACAGGTCCGATGATGCACGACAAAGCATTGTCAGACGTGATGACGACACTTGATGAAATCGCATTCCAAATGGCCAAAGATGGAGACGACAAAGTATACCGTTTCAACTTCACTCCAGACGATGGCAAATTCGGTTACGGCACCGACTGGCATCCAAGCGCAGAAAAGCAGAACGATATGACAAGAGAACTGATGGAATTTATGGAGAAGCATGAGATTGTAAAATAACTTTTTTCTCGTCAACATACCGATCTCTCACAAATAGCATATGAATTAATTTCTAAAATCAAAATTAATTCATATGCTATTTTTAAAAATAATCCATTACATTTGGAAAGTCATTACATTTTTACGTTCAACATTTGTTGGTTTGGTGAAAATGATTTTTAAGTTTTACGTAAAAAAGGACTAAACATGAGATTAACAAAATTCGGATTTTTGATGACATTAATTGCTTCACCACTTTGTATGGAAGCAGAAAATCTAGATGTCAAACGTATTGAGATCGACAAAGAGAGGTCTGTCGACTTTTTAAGTTGCGATGCCATTGGCAAGCAAGGATTGATTCTGACCACAAAAGATGATGACAATCAAAAAAACACACAAAAAGGCCATAACAGACTTACGTTCACAAAATACGACACATTGCTGAACAAAGTGACGAGTGTGGATGCGGAATTTTCCCGTAAAGACAACATTGATCAGATCACGAAAGGAAATGATCTCTACAGACTCTCTATGGAGAAAAACGGAGAGTTCGAATTGCTGTTTATTGACGGTGAAAAAATGAAGCCAATATTGTCGACTGGTGATATAGGCAAGAGAATAGTCATTTCATACAACCAGGTTATGGGAGACTACGTATACATGGCAGGAACACAGAAAGGGCTTCCATTCGTGTACGCTTTGAATGCTAAGACAGGTGCTGGCAAGATGACAAACCTGACTGTGCCAAGCAAAAAGAAATTCAGCATCATGTCGTTCGAGACAGACGACAACCAGAATGAAGCACATCTATTCATCAAAGAAAAGCAAGATAAAGGTTATGTGATGAAGCTATATGTGTTTGCAGACGGTGACCTTAAAAACGAAATGACAATGGCACCTGATGCCGAAGATAAATATCCGGCAACAGCTTTTGCTTCCAAAATGAGCGACGGCAGCTATATAATCTCTGGCACATACTCCGACAAGGATACAAAAGGCACAGTTAGATCAATCGGTGTGTTTTTGAAAAAAGTAGAGAATGGCAAAACATCCTACTCTACTTACATCAACTACCTTGATTTAAAAAACTTCACTTCATACATGACAGAGAGAAGACAGAAGAAAATTGAGAAAAAGAAAGCCAGAAAAGAAGAGAAAGGCGACGAATACACTATCAACTACAATATGTTGCCATATAAGATCATAGAAGAAAACGGCAAATACCTGCTGGTTGGAGAAGCTTACTATCCTACCTATATTACAGTTCCAGTCACTCAAGTAAAGACAAACGCTCAAGGCGGAACGTACACAACCACTACATATAAACGAGAATTCGATGGATATTTCTACACTCACTATTTCGTGATGGAATTTGACAAAAATGGCAAAATGGGATGGAGCAACTCGGCACCATTGGAAGTGTTGAAGAGCTGGGTTCCTAGACGTCACTTGTCAATCAACAAGAAGGCTCAGGCATTGGAGGTGTTCTATCCATCATTCGGTCATATGAACCATGTTTCATACAGTTATGGCGGAGAGGAATTATTGAAAGAAGAAGTGACATACGTGGAAGATGACGTAAAACTAAAAAGGTACAGTGGTCTAGACACCGAATATTGGTATGATAACACATTCTTATCATCTGGTTTGCTAAAAATAAAAGATGACGACGGCAAACACCGCATCTTCAGCATCAACAAAATTAAATGTGACAGATAGATAAAAAATAGAGACGCAAAATTCAGCGTCTCTATTTTTTTCTTTTCATTCTCAAAAATCCCCACCAAGCCCATCGTTTGCGTTTCTTCAAATAATATGGGTTGTATTGATGGCAATATGCCTCTCTTTCAAATGAGATGCGACGGTAGGCCAAATGTGAGTTACGGAATTTCACCAGCCACACCAGCCATTCTATCACATACCACAGATAAAACGGTATGAAAAGCATCTCTTTCATCTGTGCGGAATGGATCGACTCGTGGTTGATAAGCACAGTGTTAACCGTCGCCTCCTTACGCACAAAAAGCAGAGTAAAAAGGTTGATGGCTGCAAAACCTTTGGTCGGAAGTATACTGTTTTTGATTATCAACATACGCGTCTACAAAATAAATCCACAATCCCTGCAAATTGGATTCACAATCTCATTTCTGGCAAATGCCTGCTTCATCTCAACAGCCGCTTTGCAATTGATTATTTCGTCCAATGAATCAGTAAAGACGTTGCCCAAAACCATATCTCCGTTAGCATCCAGACAACATGGCACAACACTTCCGTCGCAAAGGATAGCTATATGATCACGCAACGCATAACATTTCTTGTGTGCCAAATCCAACTTTTTTTGCCCAGGCCATGAAAATCTTGCCGCATTCTGCAAAAAAATATGATCTTGGATTTTCACGTTGCGAGACATTGTGTCCTCAATCTGCGTCGAAAAAAAGGAATTGATTGCTTTCCTGCAATACTCATTGAAATCAGTTGCACCGTCAGCTCCATTATTCCAAAGTCGGAAACTGAAATATGTATCCTGCGAATATCTCTTGGCAAAAGAAAAAACGCCGTCCATTTTCTCCATCCATTGTGTCGACGGAATATTTTCAGCATAAGCATGAATAGAGACGTTGCACTGACGTACCAACTTGTCCGCAAACACTTTCTCCACCTTCTCAAGCATTGATCCATTGGTTGTGAGATTCACATGGAATCCATTATCCGCCGCCATCTTCACCAATTCGCAAAACTGAGGATGAAGAGTCGGTTCACCAAGCACATGAAGATAGATATATTCCGTATAGGGGCGTATAGAAAAAAGTATCGCCGAAAATTCTTCCGGCGACATAAACTTTTTCTTTCTTTGAGAAGACTGACAAAAACTGCATTTGAAATTACAGACATTTGTCAGCTCTATGTAAATTTTTTTGAATCTCAACTCTTTTCTATTATGGATTATATTCCAAAATACCTGTATTATAGCGAGAACGCAATCCCTTTATATACTGGAACTTATAACCGAAAGAAGCCATAATGACCATATTCTGGCATGAAGTAAAACCTCTTGACACACCTACCTGCCAATACATGCCATTCACCTCTTCCTTCATCAACTCATACATCATCTTGAAAGACAAACCGTAATCAAACTGATCTGGAATCAAATCCTTACTCTGCTCAATATCAGCCTCCCAATTCTGCTGAAAGACAGACTCCTGATCAAAAGTGCCACTTTCCAAAGTCTCACCAGCGAAGTATCCTGTGACATATAAACCAAGGCTTGGAACAAGTCTGCCCGGACCTACATTATATATAGAATACATGATGTCGACAGGAAGCTTAAGACCCATAGCTCCAACCTTAACATCTTTAGAAACTCCAGAGATTTCAAATTCAGGAACTTTAGTACCAAAAGCCCCTTCAATTGGCAAACTCGTAAAAGGTAAAGAATCAAGTTTTGCACCTTCAGAGCAGAACAACAGACCCGGTTGGATACTCCATTTAGAATTCAGCTGGATTTCAGCCACGACTCCAGCATTGAAACCATGTTTGAAACTACCACCATAGGCCTCTTTGAAATCACCGTTCCAGCTAGACATGTTGTAACCAGCCTGCAAACCCATTCGCACCTTTACATCAGGCTCTGCAAATATATTCAATGCTGAAACCAGCATCACGATCGACATTAAAATCCTTTTCATTCCTAACAAATTGATACTTATTTATGCAAATGTATTTATATTTTCCTTTTCTGCAAAATTTCTTTCAACTAATGTTATGAACAATTTAAAAAACAAAAAAGACGGCCAAACAGACCGTCTTTATATATTAGGTAATCTACAGATTAGAATCTGAACTGGAACTTAGCTGAAATGTTTGGAGTAGCTCCACTTTTCATCCAATCTCCTTCAAACTCAATACCAGCGCCGATAGCATCGTTGAAATACCATGTACCACCAGAATACATACCAAATACACCATTAACGTGATCCCATGCATCCTTCTCTGCCTCTGTCCAATCTCCAGTTGGGATAGATAGAGCAACACCACCATTGAAACCAGCATAAGTGTCAAGTTTCTTCAAGAACTGGAAGTGGAATGCAGAACGAAGCAAAATCAAATGCTCCATAAGACCAAGGTCTCTATCACCGTGAACCGGATGCCACATATCGTGGTCATAACCACAGATACCATACTGGAAGCCAAGGTCGATACCACCATTATTACCAAAGTTCTTTGTATTGATAAATCCACTTGCAAGACCAGCTGCACCATCAATTGTAATCATAGGCATAACAGCGTTATCGTCTTCCCAACCTGGAACACCAATACCAAGACCCAACTTGAATCCATCAACCATTGTCATACCTGTAGCACGCTGATTTCCAGCATTTGCCGACATAAATGTCATAGCAGCAAGAACAAAAGCAAAAACTTTTTTCATTTCCTTTTTCCTTTAATGATTAATTTTCCGCAAAGGTACAACATTTTTGCGTTCACAATCGCAAAATAATGTTAAAAAACATTTTCGTCCGGTAAATTCAGACTTTTCGCACATTTATTTGTTCGATTCACTATACAAAATGATTGTCAAAAAATAAGGTATCTCGACCATTTGCATCCATTTATATCAAAAAATGAGACAACAAACCGCATTTTTTTGACAAAAGAAAAGTATTTTAAGTTAGTTTTTTACAAAAAGGGGCTTTCTTATTTCATATTTTTATATATTTGCATTCGCTTTTTGCATAGGCATACAAAACAGCTAACAAAAAGCGAGTTAACAGCAAGTAATAATATTTAATATGAATATCGAAAAGAAAGTAATTGATGAAGTGAGCTTGCAGCTAACACTTAGCATCAATGAGGAAGATTACAAGGGAAGAGTTGACAACGCTCTTCGTTCTTACCGTCAGAAGGCTAGCATCCCAGGTTTCCGTCCTGGCAAAGCTCCAGCGTCGTTGATTGACAAGATGTACCGCAAGAGTGCGATGGCAGAAGAGGTTAACAAGATGGTTCCTGAAATGCTATCCAACTACATCAACGAAAACAAACTTCGCGTTCTTGGCGAGCCTATCCTAGCTGAGGGTCAGGAATTGCTAGACTTTGAGAAGGATGTAAACTATACTCTTACTTTCGACGTTGCATTGATTCCAGAATACAAAGTTGCACTTGACAAGAACATCAAGGTTGCTCAGTACGAAATCACTGTCGACGACAAGATGATTGACGACACTATCAAGTCTTACGCTTCTCGCTATGGTTCTTACTCAGAGGGAGAGGAAGTTAAGGAAAATGATATCGTTAAAGCAACAGTTGTAGAGCTTGAGAACGGCAAGGAGAAGGAAGGTGGCGTTAGAGTTGAAGAGGCTATCCTTTCTCCAAAATATTTGAAAGACGAGGATCAGAAGAAATTGTTCGTCGGAGCTAAGAAGGGTGCGAAACTTAACATCTCTTTGAAGGCTGCTATGGACGGCAATGAGGCTGAGATCGCTTCATTCTTGAAGATCAAGAAAGAAGACGTTGCTAATGTAAACGACGAGCTTTCTCTTGAGATCACTTCTATCTCTCACTACACTGAGGCTGAAGTAAATCAGGAATTGTTTGACAAGGCTCTTGGTGAAGGAGCTGTTAAGAATGAGGCTGAATTCAGAGCTAAGATCAAAGAAGAGTTGCAGGATTCTCTAAAAGCAGACAGCGACTACAAACTTGGTCTTGACATCAGAGAGTCTATCCTTGCTCAAATCAAGGATCAGAAATTCCCAGATGCTATCTTCAAGAGATTCTTGAAGCTTAACAACAAAGAGCAGGCCGACAAGTTGTCTGACGAAGATTTCGACAAGTCGTACGCCAACGAGATCGACGAAATGAAATGGATGCTTTACAAGGATGCAATTCTTGTAGACAACAAAGTAAAGATCGAGCAGGCAGACGTAATGTCATTCTGCAAGAAGGTGGCTAAGGCTCAGTTCGCCCAGTATGGCATGGTTGCAGTTCCTAACGATGTGTTGGAGAACTACGCACGTGAGATGATGAAGAACTCACAGCAGAGCCAGCAGATTGTTGAGAACATCAAGAATGAGAAGTTCATCGAAATCGCAAAGTCTAACATCACTTTGGAGAAGAAGGAAATCTCTTTGGATGATTTCAGCAAAATGTTCCAGAACAAGTAATCCGACAGATTACATCTGACAATATAAGAGACGCCGTAGCAACGACGTCTCTTTTTTTACTCAAATAAGATGTCGTATAGCACAAATTCATATCGAATACAGTCAATCAAACGCATTATAAACTGAGATTTCAGCTTTTTTCGGGTTAAAAAAGTCTCATTTTCTAAAAAAGTTTAATTTTTAACAAAAAAATGAGCGTTTTTATTGGATATTGATATATTATTTCTTTAAGTTTGCATATAAGGAAAAACGAAATAAAAATGAAAAACGATTTCAGAAAATTCGCAGTTGGACATTTAGGCATGAATGGTCTTGCTTTAGACCAATATACATCCCAAATTTCAGACAGCTATATATCTCCAAGCATTTTGGAGGAGCGTCAGCTCAACGTGACTCAGATGGATGTATTCTCTCGCCTTATGATGGACAGAATCATCTTTTTGGGAGACCAGATAGATTCATATACAGCCAACGTGGTTCAGGCTCAACTTCTATATCTAGAATCAGCCAACCCAGGCAAAGACATCTCAATCTATCTGAATTCACCTGGCGGATCAGTGTACGACGGATTGGGAATCTACGACACAATGCAGTTCATATCTTCAGATGTGTCTACAATATGTACTGGTCTCGCAGCGTCCATGGCATCAGTGTTGCTAGTGTCTGGAGCAAAAGGCAAAAGATACGCATTGAAGCATTCAAGAGTGATGATCCATCAGCCACTAGGCCAGGCTCACGGTCAGGCATCCGACATTGAAATCACAGCTCGCGAAATCTTGAAATTGAAGCAAGAGCTATACACTATCATCGCAGACCACTCAGGCCAGACATTCGACAAAGTATGGGCTGATTCCGACCGCGACTGCTGGATGACAGCTGAAGAGGCAAAGGAATACGGAATGATAGATGAGGTGTTAGTGAAGATGAAGTAAAATATGGCAGGACATAACACTGATAGATGTAGTTTCTGCGGCCGCACGTCCAAAGAGTGCAATGTGCTACTTGAAGGACTGAGTGGAAAGATTTGCGACGTATGCGTACAGCAAGCATACACAATGCTGCCGAATCTAACCGCAGAAAAAAAAGGAAAAGGAAAATCCGGATTCGACGCAAAACTTCCGACACCAAAGGAAATCGTCGAATATATGGACCAATACGTAATCGGTCAGGACACTGCAAAGAAGGTTTTGTCGGTGGCTGTCTACAACCACTACAAACGTTTGAAGCAAGATATCGAAGACGACGGTGTTGAAATTGAAAAGTCCAACATCATAATGGTGGGACCTACAGGCACAGGCAAGACGTTGCTTGCCCGCACTATCGCAAGGTTGCTCAACGTACCGTTCACCATCGTAGACGCTACAGTGTTCACAGAAGCCGGTTATGTAGGAGAAGATATCGAGAGCATTCTGACACGTCTGCTTCAAGTATCAGACTATGATGTGGAGTCAGCCCAGCGGGGCATCGTCTTCATTGATGAAATTGACAAGATTGCAAGAAAGGGAGACAATCCGTCGATCACACGTGATGTAAGCGGAGAAGGTGTACAGCAGGGATTGCTTAAGCTTTTGGAAGGTTCGATTGTGAACGTGCCACCTCAGGGAGGAAGAAAACACCCCGACCAGAAGATGATCCAGGTAGACACCAAAAACATCCTGTTCATTTGTGGTGGAGCATTCGACGGCATTGAAAGGAAGATTGCCATGAGAATGAACACAAAGGCAGTGGGATATAGTGTGGCAAGAGGAAAGAACGCTCAAATATCGCTTGACGACATCATTCAATATGTGTCGCCTCATGATTTGAAGTCGTTCGGACTAATTCCGGAAATCATCGGTCGTCTTCCATTGCTCACTCACCTCGACAAACTGGATTCCACCGCATTGCGAAGAATCCTTGTTGAACCCAAGAATTCCATCATCAAACAGTATGTCAAATTGATGGAGATGGATGGTGTGGAACTAACATTCTCCGACGACACACTTGATTTGATTGTGGAGAAGACGGTGGAATGCAAACTTGGAGCAAGAGGATTGAGATCAATCGTCGAAATGATCATGACCGATGTTATGTTTGAGACTCCATCAAACAAAGTCAAGAGCGTTGAAATCACAAAAGATTTTGCGCTTAAGAAGCTTGAGAATCTAAGTTTAAGAGCAGAATCCTAAATATCATTTGAAAATACGAAAATGATAATGAAAGAATTTTGCGTTTGTGTAATTTAGCATTAAATTTGGAGATATGATGACAAAGGAAGAATTACATAAAGAGCTAAAATATCATTTTGGTTTCGACTCTTTCAAGGGCAACCAAGAGGATATAATAATGAACGTGCTTGCCGGCAACGACACATTCGTGTTGATGCCTACAGGTGGCGGCAAATCGTTGTGTTACCAATTGCCATCACTGATAATGGATGGCACTGCCATAGTTATATCTCCATTGATAGCATTGATGAAAAACCAAGTCGATGCGATGCGAAATTTCAGTGAAGAACGTGGAATTGCTCATTTCTTGAACTCGTCATTGTCGAAAGCAGAAGTAGACAGTGTCAAAACTGATATTTTAGAAAAGAGAACCAAACTACTATACGTTGCGCCAGAGTCGCTGACAAAAGACGAGTATATCGAGTTTTTGCAGAATGTGAAAATCTCATTCTATGCCGTCGACGAAGCTCACTGTATTTCCGAGTGGGGACACGACTTTCGCCAGGAGTACCGTAACATCCGCCCAATCATCGACCGTATCGGTCAAAAAGTGGGTGTGATCGCGCTTACTGCGACAGCGACCCCTAAGGTACAGCACGACATTCAGAAAAGTCTCGGAATGAAAGACGCTAAAGTATTCAAATCTTCATTCAACCGCTCCAACCTTTACTATGAGGTTAAGCCAAAGACAAAGGATGTCGACAAAGATCTTATCAAGTTCATCCGCGCAAACCACGGCAAAAGCGGTATCATATACTGTTTGAGCCGCAAACAAGTGGAAGACCTTGCAGAGACGCTGAATCTGAACGGAATCAAAGCCAGAGCCTACCATGCAGGCATGGACGCCACAGTAAGAAGTGCCAACCAAGATGATTTTCTTTTGGAAAAAGTAGACGTGATTGTAGCGACAATCGCATTCGGAATGGGTATCGACAAACCAGACGTCAGATATGTGATCCACTACGACATTCCAAAGAGTCTGGAAGGCTACTATCAGGAGACTGGACGTGCGGGACGAGACGGAGGCGAAGGCAAATGCATCGCATACTACTGCGAGGAAGACCTTAAGAAACTCGAGAAGTTCACGCAAAGCAAGAATGGTTCAGAAAAAGAAATAGGCAAACAGTTGTTGGCAGAGACACAGATGTATGCCACAACAACAATGTGCCGAAGAAAAGTATTGCTTCACTATTTCGGTGAAGAGTATGTAGAAGATAATTGTGGAAATTGCGATAATTGTTTAAATCCAAAGAAAACAGTGGAGGCAAAAGAGTTACTAAGCACGGTATTGGAAACCGTTGTAGCTTTAGGAGAGCAGGAGAAAATTGATTATGTCATTGACATTATCTTGGGTAGAGAAACACCAATGATTGTTGAGTTGAATCAACATGAGGAGATTGACACTTTCGGCGAAGGAAAATCTGAGCCAGAGTCGACATGGCAGGCTGTAATACAGGAAGCCATCGTTGTCGGATATCTCAAAAAAGATGTTGAAAGCTATGGCAACTTGAAAATCACACCGGAAGGAAAGAAATTCTTGTCGAAGCCAAAAAGCTTTAAAGTCAACATCATAGATGAGGATGATGTAGACGACATAGACATAGAGAACATTCCTCAGACAGGCGACGCAGACTCGTGTGCTGTCGACCCAGAATTGTTCTCAATGCTTAAGGATTTGAGAAAGAAGATGGCAAACCAAATGGAGATTCCACCATTTGTTATCTTCCAGGATCCAGCATTGGAGGCTATGGCTACTACCTACCCTATCAACTTGGACGAGTTGGCAAACATTCCTGGTGTAGGACAAGGAAAAGCTAAAAAGTTCGGTAAAGAGTTCGTTGACGTTATCCGCCGACATGTGGAGGAGAACGAGATTCAACGTCCGGAAGACTTCAGAATCCGTACAGCGCCAAGCAAATCAAAGATAAAGGTGGAGATTCTAAATGCCATCGACTTAAAGAAGCCTCTCGACGAGTGGGCTGCGGGAAGAGGCATTGAATTTGACGATTTGCTGACTGAAATAGAGTCGATTGTCAACTCTGGACCAGACACACCACCAGACATCAGCTACTTTATCGAGCAGGTCATGGATGAAGACAGAGTGGAAGAGATCTACGACTATTTCAGAGATGAAGCCGAATCAGATGACATCGACTCTGCAATTGAGAATTTAGGAGGCGACTATACCGAAGAGGAAGTTCGTCTTGTTAGAATAAAATTTTTGACAGAATTAGGTAGTTAATTAAGAAAAATGAAACCAACATTATTAGTTTTGGCAGCCGGAATGGGTAGCCGTTACGGCACATTGAAACAGCTCGACGGAGTTGGCCCAAGCGGTGAGACAATCATGGATTATTCAATCTATGATGCAGTGAGAGCTGGATTCGGCAAAGTTGTATTTGTGATCCGTCGTGATTTCGAGAAAGACTTCAACGAGAAGATTCTATCTAAATACAAAGGTGTAGTGGACGTTGCCACTGTATTCCAATCATTGGATTGTCTGCCAGCTGGCTACAGCGTTCCTGAAGGACGTGAGAAGCCATGGGGTACAAACCACGCTATCTTGGTGGCTAAGGATGCGGTCAACACTCCATTCGCTGTCATCAACGCAGACGACTTCTACGGCAAAGAGAGTTTTGAGATTCTTGCAAAGGCATTGATCTCTCTTGAAGGCAAGAAGAACGACTACTGCATGGTAGGCTACCGTCTTGGCAACACACTTTCAGAGAGCGGAACAGTTTCAAGAGGTGTTTGCCACACAGACAACAATGGCTGCCTTTCAACAGTTGAAGAGCACTATGAGATTCATAGAAAAGATGGCCAAGTCATCTTTAAGAACCAGACAACAGGTGAGTTCAACTCTATTGACGAGAATTTGCCAGTTTCAATGAACATGTGGGGATTCACTCCTGACTACTTCGTTCATTCAGAGTCTGACTTCAAGGTTTTCCTTGATGGATGCAACGGTAATTTGAAGGCTGAGTATGGTATTCCAACAATGGTTAACAAACTTATCCAGACTAAGACTGCTACAATCAAGGTGCTTGACACTCCATGCAAATGGTTCGGTGTTACTTACAAAGAAGACCGTCCTATGGTAGTATCAAAAATCGAATCGCTTGTGGCAGCAGGCGTATATCCAAAGAAATTGTTCTAATCAAACAATATTCAATCCAAAGGGAGCGCCAAAAACGCTCCCTTTATTGTTTACGGAAAGCAATTAATACCATCCATTATTCACCGACAATTACTTAAAATTCAAATTTAACCCAGAACTAATAATCAACAACACATGGAAAAAACAATAAAAAGATCTTTCTTGATATTGATGTCCCTATTACTTACAACAATCAATATTACCGCAGCTAACGACACAAAAACAAACACGAAGTCGATTGCAGACACATTCTGCATCACAAACCATGATATTATTAGTTTGCTGACAGAAGATTATATCAACAAGAAGGGTGATTTGAAACAGAAATACTTTGCAGAACTTAAAAACGGAATTATAAACAAAGATATACCAAAGAAAGCATACATAAGCAAGAGCGACCATACATACGTGGGCGACGCTAACAAAAACAACATCACCGTCGGATTATATCTGATAGTGAAAAAAGGACAAAGCAGAATCGTAAGGGACGTAGATGGCAGAAAAAGTTGCAGGATACTTCCGTCTACAACTTCATTTGCCGCTCTTCCGCAAAACAAGGATGTCACTTGTGTGCAAAGAATTCTTAAAGTAAAAGACGGAGACACGTTCGACTACCTTGATTGCAACGGAGCGATACACACTGTACGAATAGCAGGAATTGACACGCCAGAGAAGGGGCAACCATTTGCTAACAAAGCCAAAGAAAAACTCTCGTCGCTTCTTCATTCCGGACAAATAACATTGCTTCGTACAGGTTCAGGCAATCACAAAAGGATGGCAATGGAAGTTTTTGTCGACGGGATTGATGTCAATCTTGAATTGGTAAGATGCGGGCTTGCCTGGAGAGAACCACGTTTCGACAAGTCCGGGAAATATATACAGGCAGAAGCGGATGCTAAAAAAGCGAAACTTGGACTATGGAGTGATCCAAGCAGCATAGCCCCGTGGGAATACAGAGCAAGTAGAAAGAAATAAAAAGAAATACATAAAAAAGCCGCAATCTTAATAAAAGATTGCGGCTTTTTTGCGACCGTAATGTCATAATTTAGAACCACAACACTGACCACATGCTATATACATATTAATACCGTGGCGTACATAGTCTAACTCTTCTTTGGAAATTTTCATCTCTTCTGGATTACCATTATCTACATAAAGTATCTTCGCCTCCTTTGCATTATACAAAGCCCAAGCCAAAGAACTATATTTATCAGAATCCAACGCTATATTATAATTTACGTAATGAAAAAACATATTTTTTTCTTGACGCGAAAGTTCAGAAGTAATATCAAACTTATGATCATCCACCACAACAAAGATTTTACTTATAACAAAAGGTCCATTTTCTCGTGTAAGATTTACTTTGAGTTTTAATCCACCACAAATTCCACTATTCGATATACAAAAACATGTATAAAAAGCCTTATGATCACAACGAACCATTTTTGTATGGGAACAAACAGGGGCAGTCTTTGCCATATACCAATCTACATCATTATGTGGTTCAATCTTAAAATATGGAGTCAGTACTTTCTTGACAAACGTGTCAACTTTACCTAATTTTTCTTTAGCATACTTAGACGAATAAACAAATGTATCCACATTGACACGAGGTTTTACTGTATCCACCACAAGAGAATCCGCAATTAGCGAATCTGAGGCTGTAGCTTTCATATTTGTTGAGTCAACAGCATTGACATTTACACCGTCCGTATCTGAAGCCGTAGAGTCAGAACACTGAGACGAATCTCTTTCCGTCGAAGTACCAGCTGTTTTATACTTATCTATCACGTCAGGATTATTGTAGATATAAAACAAAATCACACCTACAAACACCAAAAGAAATCTAAAAAAATTCTTCATATTTCTATTTATAATTATACAAAAAAAGCGAGTAAAAACTCGCTTTTCTTAAGTTAATATCTTAAACTCAAAATTACATCTGAGGTTTCTTTCTCTGCTTTCCAATAGACAATGTCGGGAATGTGTAACCTGCACCGATTCTCATGTTTCTATGGCAAAGAGTCTGACCAAGAACTGATGTATTCTGAGTAAGGTCTCTCAAGCCTAGGTCGTAGTCATAGAATACAAACAATCTCTTGTAGTGGAACTCAAATGCGAAAGCTACACCAAGGTCACCATGGCTCAAACTCTTCATCGCATTTTTTGAACTATTAGTACTTCTTACGACCTTCATATTTTCATTATACTCATGAAATCTGAAATCGTATGCAATGTATGGACCTGCACCAACATTGAAATGCATGTCTTTAACTGGCAATTCAAACTGGGCTCCGAACAATACAGGCAATTCAACCATATGGTACATACAAGGTATCACAGCCTTATTCTTTTCCTTGAACTCTACTTCATTCTCCTGTCCCTTTTGTACATACATCAGTTCAGGCATAATGAAAAAACGGCTATTGCTGATATGGAATTTACCTCCGAATCCCGCAGCTACGCCCATTCTGTTCTCAGACTCATCTACATTGAATTTACTAATGCTTACACCACCCTTAAAGAAAAGATCGATGTCCGCAGCGAAGGCAGATAGACTTGTCATTAAAGCCACAATGGCTACTAAAATTTTTCTCATTTTTAATAATATAAAAACCCTTAAATTATTTTCGATACCATACGAACACTGAAATACGCCATATTCGCATCAGCACTTATCACGCACAAAAATAATCATAAAAATCTTACATACAAAATATATTTTACTATTTTCCACAAAAACAGAATAAAAATGAAATATTATTTAAGAAAAACGTATATTTGCAGTAACGAAATGATAATTTTATGAGCATACAGGATTTTATAGATTTTTGGGACTTGGTGGCAAATTATTTTGCAAACCTTGAACTATCAGAGATAGCAATCGGAATATTGGTGACACTTGGAATCTGCCTATCAATACAGCTATTCTTCTACCTTTATTATTATGCTTCCGTTGCCCGCAACGGTAAAGCTCTTAAAGATGGGGATGTCAAACATGTCATAAAACGTCCTCCTGTTAGTATCATCGTCGTCTCTAGATACGACAGTGAAAACCTTGCCAAATGCCTTCCGTCAATACTTGAACAAAGTTATCCCAACTATGAAGTCGTAGTGGTTAACGACGGAACGACAAACGACACCACTATCCTACTCGACAATCTAAAGAAGAAATACTCTAATCTCCGCACGACATACCTTCCTGAGGACGCTAAATATATGAGTCGTAAAAAAATGTGTATGACGGTGGGTATCAAAGCTGCGTTCTACGACTACTTGGTGTTCACTGATTCCGACTGCGTGGCCGACACAAGAGACTGGCTGACTGAAATAATGCGTAATTTCAACGAAGAGACCGACCTCGTCCTTGGATTCAACCACAACAAGGCTACCGACAGCTGCGACTCTCTATGGCAAAAATTCATCAACTTCGACAATGTGTTCTCCTCTATCAAATATATGTCGTACGCAATGAGAGGTTTGGCTTATAGCGGAACTATAAAGAATATGGCATACCGTAAAGAGAAATTCTTCGAGAACAGAGGTTTCGCATCCAATCTTAACGTTGAAGGCGGAGAAGACGACATCTTCATCACAGAGATCTCAAACGGTACCAACATCGCCGTTGAGACAAGTCCAAACGCCAGCACATCTATCAATAAAGAGGTGACTGTAAAGAGCTTCATTGAAAAGAAAGAGACAGATTTGGAGAATAGCGAATACTATCCTAACAATGTCAAATTCAGGATCAACACCGAAGTCACAACCAGATATCTGTTCTATTTGATATTCATATTCGGAATCATATACGGAATTGTGTCAGAAGAATATTTCGTGACCAGCGTATGCGGAATAATGGGTCTTATCCGTTATGGTGTACAATGCTACACCTTTATAAAAGGTGCTCACGCATTGGGAATGAAAGGATCGGCATTCCTGTTCATTCCTTTTGAATTAATAATTCCGTTGACTACCATGTACGTGTCGACGGTAGGACAAATCGGCAAAAGAAAATTGGAATTATGGAAAGTGTAAACAACGAAAAAGTTGTGGTGTTCCGCACCTACAACACTTTATTCGAGGCTAACGTGGTGAAGGAGCTACTTGCGTCGAACAACATCCCGTCTATGATAAAGAATGAGCATACAACAGTATTGCTGCCTATGTTCAGCCCGATGAGCGGAGTAGCTCTAATGGTGCTGGAAAAAGATTTGGCAAAAGCCCAGGAGATTGTCGACGGGACTAACAACAGCGACAACGTATTAATAGAAAAATAACGATTTGATGATATGAACGATAGAAAAGCACAACTGGCAGCTTTTGAGCGTCTGCTTGACGTGATGGATGAACTGAGAGCTAAATGTCCGTGGGATAGCAAACAGACATTTCAAAGCATTCGTCCAAACACGATAGAGGAGACTTATGAATTGTGTGACGCTCTAGCTAAAAATGATCTTCCTAATATAAAGAAAGAGCTTGGAGACGTGTTGCTTCACATCGTTTTCTATTCAAAAATCGCATCCGAGACCAACGATTTCGACATCGCTGATGTGTGCAACACCTTGTGTGACAAACTGATATTCCGTCATCCACATGTGTTTGGCGACGTGAATGCCGAAAACGCAGGCCAGGTGGAGACAAACTGGGAAAGAATCAAAATGAAGGAGAAAGATGGCAACAAAAGCGTATTGGCTGGAGTGCCGTCTGCACTTCCGTCGCTCATTAAAGCATACAGAATCCAAGACAAAGCCAGAAATGTGGGCTTCGATTGGGCTGAACGCGAACAGGTGTGGGGAAAAGTCAAAGAGGAATTTGAGGAACTGATGGTTGAGATCAAAAACATGGATCCACAAAAACAAGAAGAAGAATTCGGCGACCTGCTATTCTCCCTCATCAACGCTGCCCGACTCTACAAAATCAATCCAGACAATGCGTTGGAAAGCACTAACGCAAAATTCATCCGTCGATTCAACTATCTTGAAGAAAACACAATCAAAAAAGGTATAGACCTTAAGTCTATGTCGCTCGACGACATGAACGCCATCTGGAATGAAGCCAAACAACTTGAAAAAGAAGGAAAACTGAAGTGACCATGCAAAAACTTTTATCGATTATAATATTATCATTCTGCATATTGCAATCTGCTTATGCCAGAAAAGAGGTCGTCGATGACATAAACGACCTCCCACTCGACACACTCCTTTCGGTAAAAGTAGACAGCCTAGAGATCGACTCAACTACTATTGAAGCTCCGGAAGAGGTTTACGACAAATTCTACTACATTCCACGTACCTCAACAATCCACATCCCGATGTCTATCAACATTCCGTTGATTGAACGTCGTCTGAATGAGGCATTCAGTGGACTCATATATAATGACTCTATAATCAATGATGATGGTTTGAAACTTAAAGCGTGGAAAACCAGAAACATAAAACTAAAATACCAAGCAGATACTTTATTCTATACCATCCCGGTAAAGATTTGGGCAGAAAAACGTTTTGATCTTGGAATCACAACCACAGACAAAGAACTGAACGCAGAAATTGAGATTGATTTCCAGACTACCATCAATTTTTCTAAAGACTGGAAACTGCTGACCCATACAACCATTCTTGACTACAGATGGCTTTCAAAACCGACAATCAAGATTCTTGGAATGAACATGTCGATCTCTTTCCTTGCCGACCAACTGATCGCAAGCAACAGAAACGATTTCAACAAAGAGATTGACAAAGCTCTCAACGAACAGATTCCTCTCGCCGACTATATGGCTGAAATATGGATGTCGATGCAGGAACCTATTTCGACAAACGCATCCGGCTACCAGATATGGATTGTAGCGTCGCCGGAAAATATCTACTGCACTCCTCTGCTCGGAGATCTCGGCAAACTGACTACCACACTGGGAATCAAAACCAAACTCGACTTGTTCGTAGGAAACCAAAATCCAGGGTCAAGAAGAAAGACTAAATTGCCGCCACTAAAGATGTATTCCAACTGTATGGACACTATCGACATTGGTGTGCTGACAGACCTTCCATACGAGCTAATGGATTCTGTAGCAATGGATTTGCTAAAAGGGACAACGTTTGGAGAAGGCCGCCACTCTATTTCAGTGGACACAATTTTCTTCTACGGAAAGAAAGACAAACTCGTCATCGGCCTTGGTGTTTCTGGATTCATCAACGGAAAAATATATCTTGAAAGTGTACCATACTTCGACAAAGAAAATGTATCAATAAAAGTCACTGATGTCGACTATAAGCTGGACACGAGAAACGTTTTGGCTAAAATCGTCAATCTGTTCTATAAAAAGAAATTGAAAGAAAAGCTGGAGAACGAATTCGAACTACCGCTCCGAACTGAGTTTGAGATGATCAAAGAATTCGGGCGAAACTCCATTTTCGACACAGAAATATTCCCTGACATAAAAATCAACGGAAGGCTTGACGACATTGGTGTTGAGAGAATCCAAATCACCCCAATCGGACTCAAAGTCAGTCTTGACATTAACGGAAAACTAAGACTATCGGTTGATTAAGACAAGATAACGTAGCAATCGCCTTTTGATTTCAAATAGCATACGACAAAGACGTGAGGAATTGCGTCTTTGTCGTTTTTTCTGCTATAAATCATAAAAAAGCATTATATTTGCGACGTAATATAACAGACGTATAATGAAAATTGTTATTGCAGGTGCAGGTGCCGTGGGTGGACATTTGGCAAAATTGTTGTCAAGAGAGAATCACGACATCACACTTATCGACGACGATCCAACAAGATTAAGGAGCTTGGAAAACTCCTACGACTTGAGTGTGCTCGAAGGTTCGGCAACATCTCTTACCATCCTTCGAAACGCAGGGGTAGACGAAGCTGACCTATTTGTCGGAGTAACCAAAAATGAGAGTCAAAATCTTAATGCCTGCATCTTAGCCCATGAACTTGGAGCAAAAAAGACAGTTGCCCGCATAGATAGTGAAGACTTGATGGAGCATGAAAACAGGGCTCTGCTTGCCAAACTAGGAGTGGAAAAACTGATTTATCCAGAATTATTGGCTGCTGAGGAAATCGCACAGTCTATCCGCCAAAGCTGGGTGAGACAGTGGATCGACTTCAACGGAGGCAAACTGCTTGTGCTTGCCGTAAAAGTGAGAGACAATGCCCCAATCGTCAACAAACGACTGATGGATTTGAAAGGCAGCCAAAACTACCGTATCGTAACCATCAAACGAGAAGAGGAGACCATCATCCCTGGCGGTCATACAGAGATACTTGCTGGAGATGTCGTCTACTTCATCACTACGCCCGACTATATCGACGATGTCCGCAAACAAGCTGGGAAAAAGCTTTACACTGTGAAAGACATGATAGTCATGGGTGGAGGTAAAATCGCTGTCAAAACCGTTCAGGAGCTCAACGGAGTCAACATAAAAATGTTTGAGAAAGACGAGAAAAAAGTCAGAAAACTGGTAGAGCAAGAGATCGGCAATGCCCTTGTATTGCAGGGAGACGCCACTGATATCGAGCTACTTAAAGAAGAGAACATTGACGACGCGGATGCCTTCGTCGCGCTTACTGATAATTCCGAGGCAAATATTCTTGCATGTCTTGCCGCACGTCGACACGGAGTGCAGAAAATCGTGGCAGAGGTTGAAAATGTCGACTATATTCCATTGGCAGAGCGAATGGATATCGGTGTGATCATCAACAAAATGGAGATCGCCGCCACATATATCTACCGTCTCTCTTTAAGCTCAGACATACGCAAAGTCAAACGAATGAGCTATGCGGACGCTGAAATCGTGGAACTGACAGCAAAAGAAGGGTCTAAAATCACAAAGGGTTTCGTAAAAGACCTCAATCTGCCAATGAACATGTTCATCGGAGGCGTAATCAGAAACGGAGAAAGCTTCATCGTCAACGGTATGTCGGAAATATTCGCTGGCGACAAAGTGGTGGTATTCTGTTTGAAATCAAGCATCAAACGTTTGAGCGAACTATTCAACTAAGATGAAGAAATCACTGATCGACAAAAAAGCGGTAGCTCTGACACTCGGCTCATTATTGGCATTCGAAGCATTCTTCCTGCTGATATGTTTGGTCGTGTCTGTATGCTACGGAGAAAGTGACATCTTTCCGCTTGCCATCACAACGGCAATCACCGCTGCGATCGGTATCTACAGCATATCCGTCTCACGCAGAAAGAGAGGCGAGTCTGATGTCAAATTGGGAAGACGCGAAGGATACCTTATTGTATCTCTGGTATGGGTGGTGTTCTCTCTGTTCGGTGCTCTGCCATACTACATAGGCGGCTATACAGAGACGTTCACCGACGCATATTTTGAGACAATCTCAGGATTCTCCACCACCGGAGCCACCATCTTCACAAACGTGGAAACGCTTCCACACGGAATAGCCCTATGGCGTTCCACGACACAGTGGGTAGGAGGAATGGGTATCATCGTATTGTCACTCGCCATCCTTCCATTCTTGGGAGTCGGAGGAATGCAGCTGTACATTGCCGAAGTCACAGGTCCGACCAAAGACAAACTGACACCTCGCGTGATGCAGACAGCCCAGATGCTATATGGTGCATATATCGCCATCACAGTGTCGGAAGTCATTCTATTCTGCATCGGAGGCATGGACATTTTCGATTCTGTCTGCCATGCTATGACCACCATTTCGACAGGAGGATTCTCCACTAAAAATGACGGCATAGTCTTTTGGCACTCACCGCTTTTGGAATATTTCGTATGCTTCTATATGGTGTTGGCAGGAGTGAACTTCATGGTGACATTCACACTTTTAAAAGGTGATTTCACCAGAGCCAGAAACAGTGAAGAATTCAACATCTATATGATTCTCAACATCGTGATGACGCTTTTAGTGTTCGGAGGCTTACTATACACTAACCGAAACACCATGATTGATACGGAAGACACATTCCGCACCGCCCTCTTTGAGTCGACGGCATTGGTCTCAGGCACAGGTTTTGTCTACACTGATATCAGCCAATGGCACCCGTTCATCTGGGGAATTCTATTCATCTGTATGATTATTGGAGGTAGCGCGGGAAGTGCAAGTGGAGGAATTAAAATAATGAGAGTGCTACTGCTAGTAAAAAACAGTTACTTGGAGTTCAAGCGTCTTCTGCATCCACAGGCCATCATACCAGTAAAGCTGAATAAAAAAGTGGTGACAGAAAAAATCATCACCAACATTCTCGCATACGTGGTGATATTTTCCGGAATATGTCTGATAAGCATCATCATATTCATGTTGTTTGGCAACGAATTCACAGAATCAGCAGGTATGGCAATCTCTTGTTTGAGCAACGTCGGACCGGGATTGGCATCACAGACAAACGGAATTTTCGCTCTACAGGACGATTTCATAAAATGGTTTATGGGCTTGCTTATGCTCATCGGCCGACTTGAAATATTCACAGTGTTGTTCATCCTTACACCTGTGTTCTGGAAAAAGAGCTGATTAATACTAACTATACAACCATGGCAATTTCAAAAAAAGATTACATATTTGAGGAGAAGTTCAAGGTGCGTGACTATGAGTGTGACCTGCAGGGAATCGTCAACAATGCTAATTACCAGCATTATACGGAGCATGCATGCCATGAGTTTTTTCTATCACGAGGCATCAGTTTTGCCGATCTGCACGACAAAGGCATAGATCTGGTTGTATCCAAAATCAGCATTGAATACAAGAAATCTCTGAGAAGCGGGGATGAATTTGTCTGCCGACTATATATGGAAAAAGAAGGCATCAGATACGTCTACTATCAGGATATCTACCGTCTTGCCGACAACGCTTTGTGCGCAAAGACAAAAACCGAGACTGTATGCGTGGTAAATGGCAAACCAGCAATGTCATGTTCGGAATTGGATGAACTCTTAAAATGAGAAGCTGTTTTTAGGAATTGCTTAAATTAAAAATAAGACATACGACTATGGCAATAGTAAAAAAAGATTACATATTTGAGGAGAAGTTCAAAGTGCGCGACTACGAGTGCGACCTACAAGGAATCGTCAACAATGCTAATTACCAGCATTATACAGAGCATGCTCGTCACGAGTTTCTTCTATCGCGCGGCATCAGTTTCGCCGAGCTTCACAACAAAGGAATAGATGCAGTGGTGACAAAGATCAGCATCGAGTACAAAAAATCTTTGAAGAGTGGAGATGAATTCGCTTGTCGCCTATACGTGGATAAAGAGGGCATCAGATACATCTTCTACCAGGACATCTACCGTCTTGCCGACAATGCTTTGTGTGCTAAAGCAAAGGTCGAATCCGCATGTGTGATCAATGACAAGTTAGCGGCTTCATGTCCGGAACTTGATGTCCTTTTGGAAAAATAAACAATAGAAATCATTTAACATTGAGACTATACTTCGACTTACTCACAACATTCCTCAAGATAGGAAGTTTCACTCTCGGAGGCGGATACGCGATGCTCGCCCTTGTAGAGCAGGCCGTTGTCAGACAAAAAAAATGGATTGACGAGGATGAATTCTGGAAAATGATCACCATAGTGCAATCATTGCCTGGAGTGTTTGCCGTCAACACAGCCCTCTATGTAGGCTATAGAATCGCAGGAAAAGCAGGAGCCGCAGTGTCATTCCTTGGAGCTGTGCTTCCATCGTTGGTGATTATTGGAGCCATAAGCACATGTTTCCAAGAATTCAGAGAAAACGAGACTGTGATGAAAATCTTCGCAGGCATACGTCCATGCGTGGTGGCTCTTATCCTTGCCCCATCTGTCAAAATGTTCATAAAATCCAAATTATCGTGGAAATTCCTGCCTATACCTATTCTGGTGGCAGCTGCAGTCGTATTCTTGAAGATGTCTCCCGTCTACATCATCATGGCAGCTATTATCTGCACTATAGGTTGGGAATACTTGAAAATCAAGGATATCGACAAGAAAAGCACCGACAATCACGAAGAAGACGAAGCAGATGATGATGACGATGAGAAAAACGTGGAGTTCATTTCATCAAAGAAAGAAAACGATTAAATCTAGGAACTGAAGAAATGGATATAATAATGTTTTTAAAACTATTCTGGAGTTTCTTCAAAATCGGACTGTTCGGTTTTGGTGGTGGATACGGAATGATCTCCATGATCCAATTTGATGTCGTGGACAAAAACGGATGGATGACAAACAGTGAGTTTGCCGACATTCTCGCGCTGTCGCAAATGACACCCGGTCCGATCTCCATAAATTGCGCCACATATATCGGCTATAACCAAGGAGGTATAATAGGAGCCATATTCACAACCTTCGCATTATGTTTGCCTACAATACTTTTAATGGCAATAGTAATCACGTGGCTGTTCAAGAACAAAGAGAACCACTACGTCAAAGCACTGCTGTCGTCGCTCAATCCAATCGTCGTCGGGTTGATTTTTTCAGCCGGAGTGCTTATGATGAATAAGGAGAATTTCGTCGGGTTTGAAAGCGTAATAGTGTGTGCGATAGTTTTTGTAGCCACATTCTTTTTCAAAGTCAACCCGATATATCTGATTATAATGAGCGGAATCTTCGGATATTTCTATTATTAAATGCAAAATCATTCCTAAAAGTTTATTATTTTTGCAACATCAGTACTTTAGAAGAAAACAAAAAAAACGATGGATACATTTACGTTACAAGGTTCAATTGCTGCATTGGTCACGCCGTTTAATAGCGACGGATCAATCGATTACGCATCTTATGACGCACTTTTGGACTTTCATTTGGAGAATGGCACGTCAGGTGTCGTAGTGTGTGGAACAACAGGTGAGACTCCAACATTGAGCGAGAAAGAAGACGCTCAGATGTTCGAGCACACAATGAAACGTATCGGTGGCAAAATGACTGTGATCGCCGGCACAGGCAGCAACAGCACAGCTTCATGCATCAGCTACACAAAAAACGCGGCATTCTCAGGTGTTGATGCAGTTTTGGTGGTCGGTCCATACTACAACAAGCCAACAGCAGAAGGCATGTACCTCCACTTTGCTGAACTAGCAAACAATGTGAATCTTCCGATTATCCTATATAACGTGCCAGGACGTACAGGGTCAGCAATCAAACCAGCCACTGTATTCCGTCTTGCCAACGACTTTGAAAACATCGTCGGAATCAAGGAGGCAAGTGGAAACATCGGAGTAATCGAGACTCTTGTAGAAGGAAGAAAAAAAGGATTCAAGATATATTCTGGCGACGACGGCACATCTATGATTTCCAATTTGTTAGGAGCCGACGGATGTATCTCTGTAGCTTGCAACATCATTCCTAAAGAGTTTGCAAAAATGATGGAGTTGTCTCTTGCAGGCAAGGCAGCGGAGGCACGTGAAATCCACTATAAATACCGTCATTTGATGGATCTTCTTTTCGTTGAGAGCAATCCAATCCCAGTGAAGGCAGCGTTGGCAGCAATGGGTATGATGAAAGAAGAGTACCGTCTTCCTCTATGCAAGATGGCTAATGAAAACAAGGCGTTGCTTCTTGCCGAAATGAAGAAGTTGGGCTTAATCAAATAATAAGATGAAACTATTCCTGTCGACGTTGCTCTTGATGCTGCTTTTTTCATGCTGTTGCAATGAAAAAACAAATGTCGATAGGCCGACAAATAAAATTGATTCAATTGGTGTACTCTGGGAAAGAGTACACCATTGTTCTAAATTAGAGGTGGCAGAATACACCGTGCTCAAAACAGTTTCGTTTGACGATAAAAGCCAACTAAAACTTTTTGGATACAGCACTCCTCTGCCCGGAGAAAAAAGGCTGATGATTCCGATTGAAGTGAAAATGAAAATCACTGTAGATCTCGGATTCGTGACAAGAGATGACATCTACACAACCGACTCCACAATCAACCTCACCCTACCCGCTCCTAAGATTGAAATAACAAGCACAAAAATCGACCACGAAAAGTCTCAGGAATCTGTATCATGGTTCAGATCCAACTTTACCGAGCAAGAACGCGAAAAATTCATGAAGCAAGGTATCGAAGAGGTCAAAAATGGCATTTCATACCTAGAAATCAACAATATAGCTAAAAGAAACACTGAAAATGTGCTGCAACCAATCCTTCTTAACATTGGATTTAAAAAGCATCTGAATGTGACATTCAAAAATTCAGAAATAAAATCACCTAATTTCAAGGATTAAAATTTCGTCTGAAAGACGCTACCGAGCAAAGCGAGAGTAACCCGTGACGAAGTCTCGGGATAATGTGACGATGACACAAAAGCTTTGCCTGAAAGGCAATACCATAAGTACTGCTTTCTCGCCTCCTTTTCTCAAAAAAAGTCGAAGACTTTCTCTAAGATCTTCTGTTCTCTGTGGTTTTATGTGTGCTCGCCTTCGGCTCGCACTTTGGGAGGAGTTAGGGCGTTCCGCCCTTAACAATCCCCGACTCTATAACCAAATTTTGAATTAAACTTGAACTGATTCTTAAACTAATTCTTGATAAAATAAAACAGATTCTAAATTCAATGACGTTGTTTGTTGTTGATTTTTTTCTAATTTTGTAGAACTTATCAAAGAGACTTATTAGAGACTTATTTACATGACGAGCAAAAAGGAACCTGTAGAAGGAGAAAAAAAGGAAACCTTCATCTCAAAATTAAAAACACGCATCAAAAATAGCGTGACCAATAGCAACACAAAGATCTGTGTTGGTATTCTCTTGCTAGTGCTATGCCTGTACGTCACTGTGGCATATGTCAATTTCTTTTTCACAAGTTCCACCGACGCCAGTTTGATAGAGACCGGCATATCTCCGACTCAAGATGCAGAAGACGGTGCTCTTAACGCATCCGGATTTTCTGGAGCCGTCATTGCCGATTTCATGGTCAACAAGACATTCGGAGTGTCATCGTTCTGCATCATCATCGTGTTGTGGTGCATAGGAATGAAGATTTTGACATCATTTAAATTGAAAATCGGCAGAATAGTTGGCAACAGCCTCTTTTGGATGCTATGGATTTCTCTTTTGCTTGGACTTGTCTGCACTCCTTTTTCAGACAAAAGCTCTATCTATTGGGGAGGACTACACGGACAATCCGCGGCAACACTCTTGAACACATACATCGGAGTGTTTGGCACTACGCTCGTTCTAATCACCACATTGGCGATGTTCTTGACTTTGATGTATCCAGAACTGGTTGAAAAAGCCAAAAACTACTTTGTCAAGAAGGACGAGCCATCAACTGTCGACGGAGAAGAAAAGACCGACGACAACACAGCGAACAGTGAAAATTCAGAGTCTACTACCCCATCTTCGGAAGCTGACCCATCCGAATCAGAATCTGATGAGTCAAAGACTGAAAACACCGAGGTAAAGACAGACGACAAAGACGTTAAAGAAGAGGCTATAGAAGTCAAAAAGCCTGACAACATTGGAATTGAGAAAGAGCAAGTGGCAACACCTGTTGAGAAAGCAGAAGAAAAGACAGACGACAATACAGACGGAGGATTCAAGGTAAAAATCAATGACGACGACGATGATCTTCCTTTCAACCATGAGCCAAACGCTGTTCAAAACGCAACGTCTTCAAATGAACAGCCAGAACCTCCTGCAGAACAAGAGATGCCAGTTTCGATATTTGAGGAAGAGAATTCCGTACAACTTGAGCCAATAAACCCAAGATTGGAACTGCCTCATTACAAATTTCCGCCAATAGAGCTTTTAAAAGAATATCCTAACAACAAAATCGAAGCAAACGAAGAAGAGCTAAATGACAACCAGCAACGAATCACCACAGCACTCCGAACATACGGTGTTGAAGTGACAAGCATAGAAGCTCAGCTTGGACCGACCGTCACTCTTTATGAGATCACGTTGGCTCCGGGAATCCGTATATCCAAAGTGCAGAGCCTGAACAAGGATATCGCGATGAGCCTTAAAGCGGAAGGCGTACGTATCATCGCCCCAATCCCAGGCAAGGGAACAATAGGTATTGAAGTGCCAAACCAGAAGAAACTAATTGTGCCAATGCACGACATGGTGGCAAGCAAAAAATACCAGACAAACACGATGGAACTTCCTATCATCCTTGGAAAAACCATCACCAACAACAATTATATGATCGACCTTGCCAAATGTCCGCACGTGATCTGTGCAGGAGCGACAGGACAAGGAAAATCAGTGGCGTTGAACGCAGTGCTGATGTCGCTATTGTATAAGAAACACCCGTCTGAACTAAAACTCGTACTTGTAGACCCAAAGACAGTAGAGTTCTCAATGTACGCTCCCCTATTAAAGCATTATCTTGCAAAAATGCCAGGGGAAGACGATGCTATCATCACCGACGTCACCAAAGTGGTGGCAGCGATGAACAGTCTTTGCGTGGAAATGGAAAACCGCTACGAACTACTGAAAAAAGCAAAAGTGAGAAACATCATCGAATACAACGATAAATATAAAGAGCGTCGTCTGAATCCAGAAAACGGACACCACTTCCTACCATATATCGTAGTGATAATCGATGAGTTTGCCGACCTTATCATGCAGGTAGGAAAAGACATAGAGACGCCAGTGGCACGACTTGCGCAAAAAGCCCGTGCGATTGGAATCCACGTGATTCTTGCGACACAACGTCCGTCTGTAAACGTCATCACAGGTCTGATCAAGTCAAACTTCCCTGTACGTTTTGCATGTAAGACAGCTCAGGCCATCGACTCTAAGACTATCCTCGACTGCACTGGAGCGGAGACCCTTATCGGACGAGGAGATATGCTTATCCTGTCGAACGGAAACCTTGAACGTGTGCAGTGTGCGTTTGTGGACACTCCAGAAGTAGAAGCAATCAACGACTATATCCAAGCACAGGAAGGATATCTCGAACCGTATGAACTGCCAGAATACGTGGATCCGAATGTAGAGTCAGCAGAAGATAAAGGTATCGACCTACGCAACCGTGATCCATTCTTCGAAGAGGCCGCACGACTGATTGTCGGTTCCGGACAAGGCTCAACATCAATGTTGCAGAGAAAATTCAGTTTAGGCTACAACCGTTCCGGACGTTTGATGGACCAGTTGGAAGTCGCAGGAATTGTAGGACCTCAAGTAGGAAGCAAACCAAGAGAGGTATACATCAACGATCTTGACACACTTGAGATGGTTTTACAGAACATCAACAGCAATAATCCAAGATAGCGGATGGCGAAAGTATAGAGGTTATTAATTTATCATAAAAATAGCAAAGACGATGGTGTTTTCCGTCGTCTTTGCTATTTTTTCACTCCAAGCCAACAAACATCCATTCCATCGCAGAAATCAATCTTCAATCAAAATCAATATTTTAATATTTGTAGTTTTTCATTACAAATTATTTTGATATATTTGCAAGTGGTAATAATGCCACTTATGAAAGACAACTATGAAACACAAAGATTTGGTAGCCTCTCTATCCGAGAAAACCGGAATGAAGGCACAACAGATTGAAAGCATGATTGACGATACTGTTGCCACTATGGCAAAAGTGTTGGAAGGCAACGACACAATCATGATTTCAGGTTTCGGCTCATTCGACCTACGCAAGAAAGATGGAAGAATTTCCTACAACCCAACTACCAAACAGCGCATCATGACTGCGCCGAAATTGGTTTGCGGTTTCAAGCCAAGTGATATTTTGAAGGATTCAATACAAAAGGATTACAATGAATAAAAAAATCACTATTTCCGAACTATCCCAGCTATTGAGCACAAACGTAAGCCTAATCAACAAAAAAGGTTGGGAAGACTTCTTACGTATCTTCTTTGCTCAAATAAGTGAGGGACTTCAAAAAGAAGGAAATGTCAAGATCAAAGGACTAGGCACATTCAAAGTTGTAAAAGTTGATGCGAGAAAGAGTAAAGACGTTAACACAGGAGCTAACACTATAATTCCTGCACACAATAAAATTTCTTTCACACCAGACTCTTCTTTGGCGGAGACTCTAAACAAGCCTTACGCACACTTTGAGCCAACCTACGTACTTGCTCCAGAGGGAGAGGTGGACGCTCCAGAGCCAGATGATGATGACGATGCTGAAACCAACAACGTAAAGGCAGAGACTGCAGAAACTACCCCAACAGTAGAAACAATTGCAGAAGGACCTACCGTCGCAGCAGCTATAAATATTCCAAATACGAATGCTGTCAGCCAAGAGGCTAATGAGAGAATCGAGACAGAGACAATTTCAAAACCTGAAGTGGCAACAGTCACAGAGATTCCAGTCGCAGCCGACATTGCTGAAAGCACAGTCACAAAGGCCGAGCAGGTTGAAACAGGAATTTCTGAAGAGCAGAAAGTTGAAACAGAACCTGTTGCAACAACAGTAGACACTGCAACGTCTCCAGTGAACGAAGAGATTCATATTGAGGAAGCCGTGCCGACTGTAGAGAACGCATCAACGTCTTCTACAAACGAAGGAATCCAGACAGAGGAGTCTACTCCAACAGCAGAAACTGCAGCAACGTCTTCCCCAGAAGAAATTGAAAATGAAGAGCCCGAGGAGACAATAGAAGAAGACGCCACAGCGGATGAAGATGAAAATATAGACACAAATCCAGCTGAAGTTGCAGCATACGCGTCTACATTCAAGCGTCACGATCTGCCAAAAGACGAAGAAGATGATGAGAACAACGACAAAAACTCACATGGCAAGAAACTGGGAATCGCAATCATCCTATTCCTTTGCATTTTGTTCGTTGTCGGCTTAGTGGCATGGATGTCAGATCCAAATATCGTCAGCAAATTGCGCTCTAAACTAACAGGAGAAGAACCTGCAAAAACAGAAGTCGTGGTCGATTCTGTAGAAATTGAAGAGGCAAAAGATCTTGAGGAACAGATCATTGCGGAAAAGACAGAAGAAAATGCAGAGGCAGTTGATTCTGTAGCAGAAGCAACGACACAAGACACCGCAGAGAAAACAGAGGAAAAGCCAGTCGTCAAACAGGATGTCAAAAAGTACACGAACTTCAAGGATGATTTCATCAACTACATGAAGAAGAAACATCCGGAAATGGACATCACAGACCAAGGCGACCCGATAGAGGAAAAGCTTGGCAACGCAAGCCGACTGACTCTTGTTTCCCTTCGCCACTATGGTGCTAAAGATTTCTGGATTTACATCTATCTATACAACAAAGATGTGATCAAGAATCCGAACCATATCAAAGCAGGCACAAAAATTAAAGTGCCGATGCTTGACAACACGAAGCTTGTGAATCCAGATTCAGAGCATAGTATCCTAACAGCCAAAGAGATACAGCACGAATTCGTAAAATAACAAATTGGAGACGCTGCAACAAGCGTCTCCTTTTTGAAATAAAAAGAGATAATAAACGCAGGTATTTATCATTTTTAGCAAAAAGAACACAATAATTTTGACATTCTTTCGTTATATGGTATATACGAGCAATGAAATTAACTAGAACAAAAACAAAGATACAATGAGTGAAGTAATAGGAAGCGGTAATCCAGATTTCAGCCGTTTGAATGAAAGAATTGAAAGACAGAGTGCTTTCGTAGACAACCTTCTTTCTGGAATGGACACAATCATTGAAGGACAGAAGCATCTAAAGGAAATTTTGATCATAGCCCTTTTGGCAGACGGACACGTGTTGCTTGAAGGTGTTCCAGGATTGGCAAAGACAGCGTCAATCACTACTCTAGCCCAACTAATTTCAGCTAAATACAGCAGAATCCAGTTCACTCCAGATTTGTTGCCAGCCGACGTGTTGGGTACACAGATCTATAGTCAGAAGAGCGAGGAATTCACAATCAAGAAAGGACCAATCTTCGCAAACTTCGTATTGGCAGATGAGATCAACCGTGCTCCAGCAAAAGTACAGAGTGCATTGCTTGAGGGCATGCAAGAGCGTCAGGTGACAATCGGTGAGACAACATTCAAGTTGCCTTCTCCATTCTTGGTTATGGCGACACAAAACCCTGTAGAACAAGAAGGTACATATCCATTACCAGAGGCCCAGATGGACCGTTTCATGTTCAAGGTAATCATCACATATCCAAAGAGAGAAGAGGAGATGCGAATCATCCAGGCACAGCTAAAGCGTGAGCCAAAGACAGTCAATGCACTTCTTAAACCAGAGGATATCATTGAAGCAAGAAAGGTTGTACACGACGTATATATGGACGAGAAGATCCAGAAATATATCACAGAGATCGTGTTTGCAACTCGTTTCCCAGAAGAATATGGTCTTAACAATTTGAAAGATATGATCGCATTCGGAGGATCTCCACGTGCATCTATCTCACTTGCAAAAGCATCACGAGCATACGCATTCGTAAAGCGCAGAGGATATGTTTTGCCAGAAGACGTGAGAGCAGTAGCCCACGATATTCTTCGCCACCGTATCGGTTTGACCTACGAGGCAGAGGCAAACAACATGAACACAGATGACATCATCAACGAGATCATCAACGCTGTAGAGGTGCCTTAATTTACCGTCTTAAAAAAGATATTTGGTGATGGAAGACAACAAAAAGGTAGACACAAGCGAACTTTTAAAGAAAGTCCGCAAAATAGAGATAAAGACGCGAGGACTCTCCAACAACATATTTGCGGGAGAGTACCACACCGCGTTCAAAGGTCGTGGTATGCAATTTGCGGAAGTACGCGAATACATGCCAGGCGACGATGTGAGAAGCATCGACTGGAATGTCACCGCACGCTATTCAAAGCCATTTATCAAAGTGTTTGAAGAGGAACGAGAAATGACACTGATGCTCCTTGTCGACGTTTCTGGCAGTGACGACTTCGGAACAGCCGAACAGACAAAGAGAGAATATCTGACAGAGGTGGCGGCCACAATCGCATTTTCAGCCGCAACCAACAACGATAAAATCGGAGTCATATTCTTCTCTGACAAAATCGAAAAGTATATTCCACCTCAGAAGGGAAAGAAACATATTCTCTATATCATCAGAGAACTACTAAGTTTCCAACCTACTAGTAGGAAAACGAACATCGATTTTGCCCTCAAATACTTCACCAACATGGTAAAGAAGCGTTGTTCGGCATTCCTGATATCAGACTTTATAGATGACAGCAACTATTCTGATTCACTTCTGATCGCAAGTAAAAAACACGATTTGGCGGCATTGCAAATCTTTGATCCAAGAGAAAAAGAGTTGCCAGACGCTGGATTAATAAAGATGAAGGATGCGGAGACCAACGAAGACATGTGGGTCGACACATCCAGTGCCTCTACGAGAAGAGTGTACGAACAGTATGTAAAGGAGAGAGACGAATTGCTCGCGCAGAGTTTCGCAAAAAGTGGTGTGGATTATATTTCTATCGCCACTACAGACGACTATGTGAAGTCGTTGATGAAACTCTTCAAGAAAAGAGCATAAAACATTGTAATTCATGAAATTTCATAGTATAGCCACAGTTTTATTCTTATGCGGCAGTCTTGCGACAAACGCAGCAAGTCTTACCGCAAAGATGGATTCAGCCCATATCGGGATGGGCCGTCAGACAGCTGTCCACTTGACTCTGACCCAACCAAAGGATCAGGACTTTGAATTACAGGTGGGGAAAGACTCCACTGGTAAAGTTGACGTGGTAAAGTTGAAACAGGCAGACACCCTAAAAAACAATGATGGCTCGCTTGAAATCAAACAGGATGTGATCATAACATCGTTTGATTCAGGAAGTTGTGTCGTACCTCCATTTAAATATGTCAATATTAAAACAGGAGAGACTCTCACTTCCGAGCCATTGGCATTAGAAGTGAACAACGACATTGAAATCAAACTTGATGAAGCTGGACAACCAGACTCAACAAGCGTCAAGGATATCAAAGAAATCATGACACTTGGTTTCGATTGGGGTAAATTCTTTACTATCCTTCTTATTATTCTGCTTATAGCAGTGCTTGGATTCTTAGGTTGGAAATATGGATGGCCATTTATCCAGAAGAAGTTAGCAAAGAAAAAAGAAGGAATATCAGTTTTTGATGAGCCTGAGATAATTTTACCAATCGATGTTGTGGCAATAAACAAGCTTGATGAGATAAAAGCAAAACGCATTTGGAAGGATTCAAGCAGAATCAAAGAATATTATACTGACGTAACTGAAACTCTTAGAGAGTATTTCTGTGGCAGATTCAACATCAGCGCCATGGAGATGACGTCGGATGAGATTCTTGACGAGCTAAAATACAAAACAGAAGCGATGCCTATTATCCCTGAATTGAAAAGCATCCTAAGCAAAGCCGACATGGCCAAATTTGCAAAAGCAATTCCGACAGAAGAGGATTGCGAAATGAGTCTTGCCAACGCTTACCTTATCATAAGCAGAACAAAGCCTGTATCTACAGAGCCAGTACAAGACAAAAAAGCAAAAAAAGAAGAGGCTTCATCGGCTATAATCAGCAATTCAAATAACATTTAGCATAACGACTTATGTTTACATTTGAATCACCACAATATTTATATCTGGCACTGCTTATCATCCCGATTACGGCATGGTACGTATGGCGTCGAAACAAACTTACAGCTAATCTGCAAGTCTCGACTATCAACCCATTCAAAGCAGCGCCAAAAAGTTTGAGATACTACATTCTCCACCTGCCATTCGCGTTGAGAATGATTGCGTTAGCATTGCTATGCGTCATTTTGGCACGGCCTCAGAATTCTGAGACATGGTCAGACCAGAATGTTGAAGGTATAGACATCATGATGGCAATAGACATTTCTGGATCCATGTTGGCAGAAGACCTGAAGCCAAACCGACTTGAGGCAGCCAAGACCATCAGTTCGGAATTTGTCAATAGCCGTCCAAACGACAACATCGGTCTAGTAGTTTTTTCAGGAGAGAGTTTCACACAATGTCCGCTTACAACAGACAAAGCTGCTCTATCACAACTTTTTGGAGTGATCAACGAACAGATGATCCAAGCAAACGGCACAGCTATCGGACTCGGTTTGGCATCAGCTGTAAACAGATTGAAAGACAGTCAGGCGAAATCAAAAGTCATCATCCTGCTCACCGATGGATCTAACAACACCGGAGAGATCGACCCGATGATGGCGAGTGATCTAGCCAAGACATTCGGAATCCGAGTTTACACTATTGGAGTAGGAACAAAAGGAATGGCGCCCTACCCTTTCCAAACAGCATTCGGAATCCAGCGCCAGATGGTGCCCGTCGACATTGATGAAAGCACACTTAAATCTATTTCAGGCAACACAGACGGAAAATATTTCCGTGCGACAGACAACAAATCTTTGAAAGCGATCTATGAGGAGATTGACCAACTTGAAAAGACGAAGATCAGTGTGCAAGAATACAGCAAAAAGAACGAGGAGTATCTGCCATTCGCACTTGCGCTGCTTGGCGTAATGCTTCTTGAATTTTTAGTGCGCTATTTAATAGTGCGCCACAACCCATAAGAGTAAGAGTATGTTTAGATTTGCAAATTCAGAATATCTTTATCTGCTTTTCGCATTGATACCGATGGCCGCAATCTTCGGTTACGCGATGTATCGCAGGAGCAGAAATCTGAAGAAATACGGAAACTATCAGATTCTAAAGCAATTTATGCCAGGCTACACAACTTGGAGATACTACTTCAAGTGTGCGCTGTTCATGATTGCTCTTGCAGGAGCCATATTCGTAGCCGCACGTCCACAATTCGGATCCAAGCTTGAGATGGTGAAGAGAAAAGGTGTTGAGGTGATGATTGCGATGGACGTATCCAACTCAATGCTTTGTGAAGACATCAAGCCAAGTCGTCTGCAGAAATCAAAACAGATGATTTATAAGTTTGTAGACGGAATGGAGAACGACAAACTCGGACTTATTGTGTTTGCAGGCCAGGCTTTCACACAGCTGCCAATGACAAGCGACTACAGCGCTGCCAAAATGTATGCTTCCAATATAAGCACCGGAGTTATCCCTACCCAGGGTACCGCTATTGGAGCCGCAATCAAGATGGCAGTCAACGGGTTCAGCAGCAAGACTAACGTAGGAAAAGCGATCATCGTCATCACTGACGGAGAAAACCACGAGGACGACGCTGTGGAACAGGCAAGAATCGCAAACGAGAATGGCATCCAAGTGCATGTGATAGGAATTGGTAAACCAGAAGGTGCTCCTATTCCAGACGGCCACGGAAGTTTCAGAAAAGATATAGACGGACAAACAGTCATCACAAAGCTCAACGAACAGATGGCTGCCGAAATTGCAGCCGCAGGTGGCGGTCTATACGTCAGAGCGGACAACACAAACAACGCGTTGAAGTACATACAGTCGGAACTTGACAAATCAGCCAAAGGTGATGTGGAGAGCAAAGTCTACACAGACTTCGACGAGCAGTTCCAGACAATCGCATGGATAGTGTTTGTGATTCTTATTATTGAAATATTCATCAGAGAGAGAAAGAACAAGTTTCTTTCTAAATTCAAACTATTTTAGGACAGTCTAATTAATATTGACAATGAAAAAGACTATGACAAATAAATTATTAGCGACTACAATAGTTACTCTTTTCTGTCTACCCTCATTTGCGTCAAACCCAGAAGATGAGTTCATCCGTAAAGGAAACGACAAATACGAGGCCAAAGACTTTAAGGGGGCTGAAGACGAATATAGAAAAGCATTGGACAAGAATGCTGGATCAAAGATTGCAAACTACAACATGGGCAACACCTATTACCGTAGAGACGAATTTGACTCAGCATTAGAGAACTACAAACAGGCGATAAGTGAGAAAAACAGCGACAAAGAGAACGCTGCCATCATGCACAACATCGGCAACACCTATCTCAAAAACAAAAAGTATGAGGAGAGTGTCGACGCCTACAAGAAAAGTTTGAAGCTTAATCCGGACGACGAGGAGACTCGCTACAACCTTGCTTATGCCAAGAGAATGTTGCAGATTCAGCAGCAACAGCAACAGAATCAGCAAAACCAACAGCAGCAACAACAGCAAGACCAACAGCAAGAGCCGCCTAAGGATGGAAAAGAGCAAGAGAATCACGACCAGAAAGACGATGCTCGTGAAGGAGAACACCATATGGACCAAAATTCAGCGCGTCAACTGCTAGAAGCATTGGAGAGAGATGAAAAGGACAAGCAGGACGAAAGAATGAAGGAACAAATAAAGAATGCAAAAAAGAAAAGAATAGAGAAAGACTGGTAGTAATATACCAGAAATTTGATTATTTTTGCATTAATAAGTAAAAAGGAAAATGAAAAAGATATTAGCCATACTACTGACTTTAACATATTTCAGTGTAATGTCAGTCTTAGCAGCAGGAGAGGTTTCGTTTGTAGCGAAAGCGGATAATGTTGTGGCTGTAGGACAAAGGTTCAATTTGACGTTCACACTCAACAATGCAGAATCAGACAATGTACAGCTGCCGCTTGAATCATTGTCCGACTTCACCATTCTGTACGGACCTCAGCAATCGACAAGCCAGAGTTTCCAGAGCATAAACGGACAAGTGACCAGAAACAGTGCTACGACGTACACATACGTGTTGATGCCAAAAAAAGAGGGCTCATATACTATATCATCAGCCAAGGCAACCGTAGGTGATAAGATCGTTCGTTCCAACGCTCTGGTTATCAAAGTAATCAAAGGAGAAGCCAATGCCAACCAGAATGTGCAACAAGCACAAAGTTCAAGCAACGGAATGAGAATCAGCGACGATGACCTGTTCATTCGCACAGAACTCTCAAAGACAAAGATGTATGAGCAAGAACAGTTTATCGCCACTACAAAGGTTTACTACCGAGTAGGACTACGAGGCTTCGACGATTACAAATTGCCTGAATACAAAGGTTTCATCTCACAAGAGATTGAAGTGCCAGAAGCAAAACGTCAGAGCAAAGAAAATGTAAACGGAAAAGTCTACAACACATACATTCTAAAACAATGTGTATTGATTCCACAGAAGAGTGGAGCTCAAGAGTTGGAGAAAGGAAACATCACTGCTGTTGTGCAAGTGCGTGTACAAGGTGGCGGCGGCGGATTCTTCGGTGACATGTTCGCATCATACAGAGAGCTAAAGAAGAATCTTGTAATCCCAGGAGTAAAGATAAACGTACAGGAGTTGCCAAAGAATGGCAAGCCAGCTGATTTCAGCGGTGCTGTAGGTTCATTCTCAATGAACACTTCAATCACACCGGAAGACGGATACAAGACAAACGATGCCATCACAATCAAGGTGAAGATCAATGGTAGTGGAAATCTCAAGTATGCTAAAGATCCAAAGATAACATTCCCTACCGACTTTGAGCTTTACGACCCTAAGGTGACGGCAAAGATCAAAGCTTCAGACGCAGGACTTAACGGCACTAAAGAGATTGAATATCTTGCAATCGCACGTTATCCAGGAGAGTACGTCATTCCGTCGGCTGAATTCAGCTACTTTGACATAAAGAGCAAGACATACAAGACGCTAAAGACTCCGGAATACAAAATCAATGTTGAGAAAGGAGCTGAGACATCAGACAACCAGACTGTAGTCTCCAACTTCACAAACAAAGAGAGCATCAAGTATATCGGCACTAACGATATCCGTTTCATCAACACTAAGGATCTTACAACATATCCTAAAGATGATTACTTGTTCGGCTCGTTGGCATTCTATCTATGGTTTATCATACCTTTGGCGTTGTTCATCATCGCCTACCTATTCCTAAGAAAGTTGGCGGAGGAAAACAGCAACATGGTATTGGTAAGAAAGAAGAAAGCTAACAAACAGGCTTTGAAGAGACTTGCCAAAGCAAAATCATTCCTCGACCAAGATGATTTGAAGTCATTCTACGACGAGACAATCAAAGCAATCACAGGATTCGTAGGCGATAAGTTCAATATTCCATTGGCACAACAAAACAAAGAAGCTATGGAAGAAATATTGAAGGGAAAGGGATTGAAAGAAGAGACTATCGTTAACTTTTCCACAATCCTAGACACATGCCAGTTCGCAAGATTTGCGCCAACAGCTGTGAAGGGTTCTCCTTCTGATATTTATAACGACGCTATTGCTCTAATCAACAGCATTGAAGAGGAGGTAAAGAAATGAAGACAATGAAAAATATAGTTCTATCCATCATATTGTCACTATCTGTATTCAGTGCATGGGCGGCCGCAGATAGCAGAATCATTAATGGAAACGCAGCTTACTCAAACAACAAGTTTGACGAGGCAATCGCCCTATATGAGGATCTTTTGAAGACGCAGGAGAGTGCCGCTCTTTATTATAATCTAGGCAACGCCTATTATAAATCCGGCAAACTAGCTCCCGCAATTCTCAACTACGAAAGAGCCATACTGCTGGATCCTAACGATGACGACATCAAAAGCAATCTTGAGTTGGCAAAACTGCAGACTGTAGACAAGGACGAGTCGGCTGTAGACCAACTTGCCATCTCCGAGTGGACACAAAGTTTTGTTAATCTTCACAGCTCGAACACGTGGGCTAGGATGTCTATCATCTTTTTCCTACTTACTTTGGCTTGTGCGTCGCTCTACCTTTACGTCAAAGTTATAGCCGTACGCAAACTAGGATTCATCGGAGGAATTTTAACGTTTCTTATCTGCATCGTAAGTTTCTTCTGTGCGAAGAGTGCCAAGGAGAAAATCACGACTCACGAATATGCAATCGTGTTCACCCCTTCTGTGACCGCAAAAAGTTCGCCTAAAGACAATGCGACTGATGCCTTAGTACTTCATGAAGGAACAAAAGTGCTGGTGAAACAGCAAGTGAAAGACTGGTATGAAATAGAGACAAGTGGCGGACACCGCGCTTGGATCAAAACCAGTGACGCAGAAAAAATTTAAATGCTAAATGCTAAATGCTAAATGCTAAATGCTAAATGCTAAATAAAAAATATAAATGCGGAATGCAAACGACATATTTTGCATTTCGCATTTTTAATTTCTAATTGAATTCGCTATGCACAACAATCTAAATAAACTGGTTGAACGTTTTTTCAACTACGTCAAAATCAACACACAGTCTGACGACAACACACACACAACTCCGTCGACAGCATCACAAGGATATTTTGCTGAGATGCTAGCTAATGAGCTTGAAGAGATTGGCCTTGAAGACGTTCATATCAGCCGCCACTCTTACGTGACAGCCACAATTCCAGCCAACTGTGATTGCGACGCTCCCACAATAGGCTTCATCGCCCATATGGATACAAGTCCAGAAACATCAGGTGCGAACGTAAAGCCGCAGGTGGTAAAGTTTGATGGCGACACCCTCGTCATCAACAATGATCTTGGAATAAAACTGAACGCAAAAGAATACAAAGAGCTGAGCCACTACGCAGGAGAAGAAATCATCACCTCCGACGGCACCACCCTACTTGGAGCAGACGACAAAGCAGGAATCGCAGAAATAGTGACCGCCGCAGAGTATCTGATCCAACATCCAGAGATAAAGCATGGAAAGATTCGCGTCGCCTTCACCCCAGACGAAGAGATTGGAGAGGGAGCCGACCATTTCAACGTAGAGAAATTCGGTGCGGATTTCGCATATACCGTAGACGGAGGCGGACTCGGAGAGATTGAATATGAGAACTTCAACGCCGCAGCGGCAACGATAAAAATCACAGGCCATAATATCCATCCAGGATATGCTTTGGGCAAAATGGTAAATGCCAGCCGTCTAATCTCCGATTTTCTGAATATGCTTCCTGAAGACGAATGCCCTGAGATGACAGACGGATACAAAGGTTTCTTCCATGTGACTGAAGTCAAATCGACAGTGTCATCCGGAGAAATCAACCTGATCATCCGCGACTTCGATGAGAAAAGTTTCATCGACAGGAAAGAGTATTTGAAACGTGTTGTCGACGCGCTAAACTCCCACTATAAGAATGGCAAGGTGGAACTTGAAATCAGAGACCAATACGCCAATATGAAACAGGAGATCGAGAAAGTGCCTCACGTCGTGGAGAGAGCTATCAATGCGATGAAGACGCTGGACATCACACCTGTCGTAGTGCCAATACGAGGCGGAACAGACGGTGCCAGACTATCATTCATGGGACTACCCTGCCCCAACCTGTTTGCCGGCGGACACAATTTCCATTCCAACACCGAATATGTGCCAGTGCTGTCGATGAAAGCGGCTATGGATGTGATTATAGAGATAGCTAAATGCAAATGATCTGACCATTATGTCGTCTGAAATCACACTTGAAATTGTCGAACAATCGTTAGATATCATCCACGGCAAAGACCCGCAAAGAAAGGACGAATTCTTCTTGAATCTTGCGGCTGTCAATCTTCTCAATGCGGCCGCCAAAAAGAAGGAGTTCAAAGAGATTGCAAAATACAAAGATATCAAACGACACGCCACATATCTGTTTTCGCTTTGGGTAGCAGATCATACATTGGCAGAAGAAGCGTCGTACGACATTGCCGACAAATGTCTCTATATCAGATGTCACACACTTCAATTCAGTTTCCACTACATCTACGACAAGTATCAGCCGATAGTGGGATTCATCCAATCTGAAGAAAACAAAGCGACGACTTGGGATGGGATAAGGCTTCAGCCGATAGCTACCCAAATACTTGAATTGGCCATTGACAAAATTGAAAATCCCGACTCAGATATTCAAGTGAATATAAAAGGGATAATAAACAACGAGAGTCTGACGATTTGTAATCTGTGAATCATTTTCCACTTTCTGATTAATATTTAACCTCCTTTTCTCATAAAGAGAGAATCCGTTTATTACATTATGAGAAAAGAGCCTCAAGAAAACATTTTTATTCAAGCAAATCTTTGGGCACACAAACATTTTCATTAATTTCGCAAAATAATTCTTAAAACACAACAATAAGCCTTGTTATTTTAACGTTAACGTGAGTTCAATGAATTGTAATCTGCGAATCATTATCCTCTTTCGGATCGAAATCTAACCTCCTTTTCTCATAAAAAGACGAAGTCTTTCTCTGTAAACTTTTTCTCTCTGCGGTTTTATTAAATTTATGTGCTCGCCTTCGGCTCGCACGTGGGGAGGTGTTAGGACGTTCCGTCCTTAACAATCCTCATTTATGACACTCCAACAATCTTTTGATTTCGTCGAATTCACGTTAAATAAGTGCAACAAAAAAGCACTCCAAATATGGAATGCTCTATTCTAAACATCAAGAAATATTGTTAAAATTCAATATTACCCTCTGATGGAGTTCTAAAGAAAAATCTAGTTTTACTATCTTTATTGGTTATGCAAAAGTCTGTCAACGTAATTATATCCATACCTATTAAAATATCATAATCTTCAAGATCTCCACAATAAACTTCCACATCATGAACCAATTTACCATTAGGTAATCCAATAGTCACTTTGTAAGATTTTACAATCTGCAATCCTCCAATCCCCATAATTCCTGCATCCTGATATGGAATCAAATGCAACCAATCCACAACTCTTTGTGATATAACTGTAAATTGGGCTCCAGTATCCCACGCTGCAGTGTCTGTGTAAAAATATGGAGGAAAAGTCTTGTCACTTCCAATATTATTGTCTGACATTACAATAGCATTCGTAACGATGGCTTCTGCAAGTCCATCATACACTATATCAAACGCACTCATAAAATACCATCTGGAAGATTTGTTATCTTGTATTCTTTACGTGGAATGACTCCCCATTTCACTTTATAGAATGACACAAACGGTTTTTTCTTTGTTTTTTTCCGTACAGGTGCTTCTATCACCTCAAAATCATCTAATTTGGGATTCTTTAAATCTACCATTACTAACTAAATTAAATTAAACTTATCAAGCATCAAGGCATCACCTTTCATCCGCAAAGATACAAACTTTTTAGAAACTATTTTAAATTCAACTAAAAAAAATGTTATAATTCATTCTGCCGTAAAAAAATCAATTCCATCAAATATGGAAAATGACTCATTACTTACTTCCAGCTATCATTTGAAATCAACATTCTTTTTTATCAAATGCGTCTGAAAGACGTTACCGAGCAAAGCGAACACCAAAGGTGTGATTATCATCAGCATAGGGTATCAACCCTATGCCATTGAGACCGCGCCTATTCCCGTTAGCCCTGAATGGGCGATATCGATATCGTAGGGTTTCACCCTACCTTGGCAGATTAGGCACCGTTGGTGCATGGGACCAAGGAGACGGGATGAATTCACATTTACACAAGGACACTTTGCCTGAAAGGCAATAGGATAAATGTCTACCCTCCCCTGAGAATATCCCGATAGCAGATCCTTAACTATATAAAAAACATAGTTTAGGATACAATATCCCGATTCTTCATCCTTAACTATGCGAAATTTAGGGGTTAAGGATGGAGTATCGGTATCTTTTTGTTTTTCTTGAAATACAAATTTTTTCCGAAATGCGTCTGAAAGACGCTGCCGAGCAAAACAAACACCAAAGGTGTGATTATCATCAGCATAGGGTTTAAACCCTATGCCATGGAGACCACACCGATTCCCGTTAGCCCGGAACGGGCGATATCGATATCGTAGGGTTTCACCCTACCTTGGCAGATTAGGCACCGTTGGTGCATGGGACCAAGGAGACGGGAGGAATTCACATTTACTCAAGGACACTTTGCCTGAAAGGCAATAGGATAAAGTGTCTACCATTCTATGAGAATATCCCGATAGCTATAAACTTCTATTCTATTTGAATGGAGATATCCAAGCACCTCGTTGAGCCACAACATAAAACAAACCATCATTGCAGTCGACGGAAGATAATTCCGATTGTCGACCGAACAGTTGCTTTACCGCCGAAACCCTGGATGAAAAGTATATGATATTACTTGAAAATTCATCATTTTAGACAAGATATTAAATTCTATTGTATTCCACATCTTACAATAATGTGTTACTCACTTTGTAAGCCAAATAATAAAAACTCCATGCTCTCTTCGGCCTACCAATTATCATTGCAAATTTTGCAGATTCTAACAATCCATAAAGTAGCTTAACCTTACTTCTATTTTCTTTTACTTCTATTAATGAAATCTTAGACTGTAAGGTCGTTTCAATACTTGAAACTTTGTTCCAAAAAACACCTTCAGAAAAAACATTTACTTGCATATTTTACTGATTTGTTCAAGTAGAATCTTGTCTGCTTTATCAATATCCTGTGTTTTATTGTTGATGGTCGTAACCGCATCGTACAAATCTTTGACATCAAGTGTTAAAGAACGTATATCGCTATGCATAGAAGAAGTTAATGATTTAATACTATTTGTAATATTGGAAATATGTGACTCGATAGTATCTGATAACTCATTATTCGACTGTTGAAACAATTCAGCTTCATTATCTAAGAACTCTTCTATTTTTTCTTCTAATTTTTCTATAATTCGTTTATTACTATTAGAAGCATTGCTTATTTCAGACGCTAAGTTACAATGATTTTCATTTAATTCTTTAACTTCTCTACTAAATGATTCAATAGTGACACAAACCTCTTTTAGATTAGCGTTCAAATCATTAGTCTTATTCCTGAAATCTTTTAATATATTATTCACAGAGCTGACTGAGGAGTCTAGATGAACTTGTAGATTATCAGACATCTTTTTACTGTTCAAGTTGAAAGTATCAAGATGAGATTTTAATTCAGTTGAAATCTTTTCACTATTCGAAGAGAATGTATTAAGATGAGATTTAATTTCTGTTGACAATCTTTCACTATTTGAATTGAAAATATCAAGCTTAGATGTCAAATTTTCAGATGTTGCAATGTTGTTGTTGATTACAGACTCCAATGCTTTGAGACTATCAACAATGTGAATATAGCTTTCTGTTATTTCTTTTACCACAATAACTATAGAATCCTTATTTCGTGTCAAATTTGTATTCAAATTGGCGAAGTTTTCCGTTTGACTGACAATTAGAGCATTCAAATCATCTTTTACTTCTCCTTGAATTGATAGAATCAAATTCTGAATTGTTTCATCATTTTTTTTGTGTGCAGCATTAAAAACGTCAAGAAATTCTTTGATAGCAAACATTAGTGCTCCTACGAATGAAATTATGCATATTCCAAGAGAAATGAAACTTGGAATATAATCTAGGTATCCCAATACAATACCCGCTGTCGCCAAAACAAAGGCAATGGAAAATTTCACAATCATTTTTTACAATTATATTTCATTAATAAATTTATACATCTGATCAATATCGTTTTTTACCTGTGTGATAAATTCTGATATTTTTTTGTTTCTTTCTTTTATGTCTTTAATATTATGTATCTTATTAAATAAAGTATTATATGTTTGCTTCCATTGAGGTACGACTATATTAAATGCCAATAAATCTGTAAGACCTATGTTCCTTAAAAAATCAAATGATGTACATATATCATAGTCATTCACTAGACGCGAATTAAGACCTTTATCAATAAGACCAACATCACATAACATTTTAATATTGGTTTTACATGCTTCCGTTTTGATTTCATTTAGTTTTGATTCAATACTATTCTTAGTTCTAGAACATAAGAATGCTATATCGGCTCGCTTGAAAGTATTCTGTATTTGTCGAAATATGAAATAATTTGATTCTATACATTCTGAGTCTTTAGAATCTTTTATCTTATAGAAATCAGGAGTCACAATATCCTGTTCGTTAAAAGTCTCAACATCAGACGCTCCTCTTGTGTTGTAACCTATAATTGAAGCTAGACATACTGCCACATTTGATGTCTCTAGATATTTAGAAACGTTGTTAAATAACTGAATAAAGTCTCTTTTCTTTAGAACACCAATATCGCATAGTACAACCTGCTTGCATTTTGATAAAAATGGATATAAAAATTCTTCTATCAATTGGGAATCAGAAGTTTTTGTCGTGCTAAGAATAAAAGCAAGATTATTGTATTGATCATTTTTAGTAAATATGCATTTATATTTTTGACCACAAAATTCAATTAATCTGTTAGACTCTAAACAATCCTGATCTAATCCTTTTACTGGGATTATAATAGTGTTGGTATCTTTAATCTCTGATTGAATCAAAAACAAAGAAGACATCAGCCTTGTTCCAAAGTATTGAGATTGATTCTCAATACTTAGGAACAAAGTGATATTTCTTTTGTCTAATATAAAGTCAATTTCTGAAGACATTACAAACTTTCTTTAAAACCTTTCAGTGTAGATATCTTTTGATCAAAGTCAATCTTATTAGATTCTTTGTTCTGTTTTATCTCATCCAACTGTTGCACCAATGACGATAATTGTCCTTTAATTTTCATGTCGGCTGCTTCTACAATTGAAGAGAAGATAGAATCTACACTTACTTCGATCTTATGTAATAATACAGAAGAATATTCATTAAATTTGCTGTTGTATTGAGACTTTGCCTGTTGTTTCAACGAATCTTTTAATTTCGTCTTCATCTCCTTGTCAAGATTATCTTTTATCTTGTTTTTCTCGTCTTCAAGCAGACGTTCATTTTTTTCGATTTCTCTTTCTCTCTGTTTGGCTGCCCAGTCAGAACCATTCAATCCTTCAAGTGCTTTAATTTGTTGTAATTTCTGTACTTGCGCTGCTTCTATTTTAGATTTGACTGAGTTCAACTGGTTAACATACTGGGTTTCATATTCTTTGTCTAGAACACTACCCGAAGGATCTATCGCATTTCCAGCTTTTTCAAACCAGTAAGATAGTGACACATAATCAAATATACTCGTCTTATTTAGAGTTCCGTTATACTTGTCTTTTGCATTTTTCAACCCTCCTAACATAGTCATCGCATCTTTCGCAGCATCTGTTTTTGAAATAACTTTTGCTGCTTTGCCGGCTACTTTTCCAACCTTTCTTAGTGTTGAGCCAGCTTTTCCAATCTTACCCAATTTTGAACCCCAACTCGCCCATGTGGGACCAGGAATAAATAACATAGCTAAATCACACACTGTACCCACTACTTTTCCTATAGGTGCAAGTTTACTCTCCTTTTCTATGTATCTAGGTTCGTATGAATCATTCAAATCTATAGCTTCTGATTCATATGCATTTATTTTAGCTTCTGCTTCAGCTATAGCATCTTCTAATTGTCTTTTCTTTTCGAGAGAAAGTGTCTTGTTTGCTTCCAACTCTTCTTTGACCAAACGAATTTGGTTGGCTTTGGATTCAAATTCCTCTTCTATGCTATTCATACGTTCAGCATAATTTTGTACAATGCTTAAATCAAAAACACAATCAGTGTCAATGCCAACTGTCTCTAGTTCCGTATTTATAGTCTTAATGTCTTCTCCTAGTCTTTTACATACTGCATCTGCCGCATCTATTAAGATTGATTCTGATTCAATATTAATTTTCGACGAATCTGCAGTTAAAGCGTTACTTACCAAAGCATTCAAAGAATCTTTGTCTGCTTCAGCATTGTTTATGTTAATCTCAAAATTCTTAATACAATTGTTGCGTACTAACTCAATTCTACTTTTTATGTCAGCCTTTGTTTCTTGAGCCTTAGCAAAAGCTATCTCTTGTTGTTTATTGCTTTTTGTGTTCCAATCGTCTACTAAATATTCAATATGAGATTTCTGCTTTTCGATTTCTGCTAAAGACTTGCTTTTATTATTCTCCAATAATGATAATTGAGAGTTGATTTCAGATTCCAATTCAGTTTTGATAGGAACAAGCCTTTCTTCTATTGCAGATGCATACACCTCCTGAACGTTCAATGCAATCTTATTTGATAGAAAATTCGATAATTCAATAAAGTTAGCATCAAACTCATGACGGTTTGTGTCATTGGAAATGGCAAAGAAATGTATCGAATGGCCTAACTGCATTTCTATAGCTTTCTTATTTCTTAACACTACATCATTCCAGTTTTCTTCCCCATCTTTAATCTCATCAAGATGCGTTCTGATGAAAATCATAGGAATATTTTTCATCTCGATGGTTTGAATCATCAAAATGTCTTCTTCTGTGAGACTTTTTGCTAATACATATACGATATATTGAGCATCACGCAGTATACGTTCTGTAATCTCTATATGAGTGGTGATAATAGTATTTACGCCTGGAGTGTCAACAAATGTTAGTCCATTCTTCAATACGTTAGAATCTATACCGATAGTTAGAGATTTAATCTTTTTTCCTGTTTCCTCAACTTTAGTATTATCAAGAGTCTTTATTTCTTCGAATGAGATTGACTCAATAGAGCCATCTTCCAATTCCAACTGTGCAAATTCATCTTTAGAATAAGTTATGTATGTAGCAAAAGCAGTTGTCTCAATACTCTTAGTTGGAAGTAAGTTTCTGTTAAGAAAATGGTTGACGGTAGCTGATTTACCAGAAGAAAATTGGCCAATCAAAGGAAGTTCGTACTTTTGATTCTTATTTTTTTCAATAAAACTCTCCAATAAGGTAGTAATGGACTCGTTTCCTAGAAAAGAAGACGCTTCCAAATAGTTGTTCAATTTATTTGAAATGTTGTTTTTCATTGTTAATCCTCCTTAATTACGTCAGTTTCGATACTATTAATAGCAGAACATACATCATTTGCCTTTGTTTTCAACTCGCCTAATGCAGACAATGCAGAATCAATCTTGTTTAGTCTTGCTTCTTTGTCGTTTTCTGCAAGCTCTAGTTTTTTCTTAAAATTGAGCAATTTTTCTTCCTTAGATTGTAGCTCGTCTTTGATTTCTTCTTCCAAAATCTCTTTGGCAAGTTCTATTAATTTATTTTGTCTCTCATCAAGCGTATTGAGTGCGGATTTGCGAGCATTATCCTCAAGGTTCTCAAAAATACCTTTCAAATAATCCTTTGCTGATTTAACTTGAACTTTAAGTTTTGTTTCAAATTCTTTATCTCTCTCTTCTCTCTTCTCTTGAATTTGTCTGTCTAGATCCTCTTTTTCAAACTGAAATCTACGAGCAGACGATGCAGAAGCCATCTCAGATTCATATTTGTTTTCAAGTTCTCTCTTTCTAAGTTCAAGTTCATTGATGCGTCTAGCATACTGCTCTTCTACTTGTTTTTTCTCATCAAGATATTTATTATGGGCAGTATAGTCAGGAACCTTTTCTGTGAAAGATTCCATATGAGATTTATATTCGTCTCCAAACCATCTACATGGATTCCACCATCCTCTTTTTTCGCCAAACACTTTTCTTTGAACAAATTCATCCTTATAGGTAACACCCGGATCTGAAATTGAACTCGCATGATAATTACGATCTGATTTTACAGTCTGTATTTGTTGATCTACATCTGCAATTCTTTTTTGTAATTGTTCATTAGTTGCAGCTTTGTCTTCCGCATTCCACTGGTTCTTTTGGGCATCTGCTCGTGCTATTTTCAGATCATTAATTTCTTTGTCGTATTTGTCCAAATTAATATCACCTCCGATTCTAGACATGTCAATCTCAATGTTTTGAATCATTATATTATCACTGGCATCACAAACGGATCTTAGTCTCTGATTGATTATAGAAATTGAACCTTCTATATTCATACGTACAACATTAACGAATTCTGCTTCTAATTCGGTCAAAGCATCATTGAATGTAGATTCATATTTAGAAACGATTCTTGAAACATAATTTGTAGCATTGTTCTCCAAACTTGTTATTTCTGTTTCATTTTCCAAATTACCCAAAATAACATTTTTAATGTCTTTTGTGTCACTCTTAATACTATTCTTTGCATTACGCACTGCGTCTAGAATTGCATTCTCTACATCGTTCTTCTTGGATGAAATTGTGCTTTTGAGATTCTTGATTTCATCTTGTATAGTAAAGATCTGATCATTAATGTCATCTGTACTATATGCTCCATTTAAAGTTTGCTTCTCTGCTTCCAACTCTAAAATTGTCTCTTCTGCTGAGGAAATAACTTTTTCCACAGGTGACAACAATTCATTTTTAGCTTTCTCACCTTTTGTTATATAGCGGATTAAACGATTCTCGAAAGCTTCAATTCTTGAAGTTTTTAGATAATTAGCTTTTTCTTCTGGAGTATGAGAAGTTCTTTCATTAAACTCAAGATCCATTTGACTTCTAGCAACCAATGCTTTATACGCAGAAATAGGCCAAACCTCAGGTATTGCCTCATCTGGAAATTGCTCCTTGAAATTGTACTTAAGTTTATCTACAATATCTTCTACAGTTTCTTCGCCCTCTTTAGCAGCTTCATCGATTCTATTTAATACGATAATAATCGATTTGCACGATTTTTTGAGTGTATGCAATGTTTGAAAATCTGTCTTAGATCCTGGTTGCGTAGCACGGAACATGAATATAGCAGCATGCGAAGCCTTCATCTGATTTTTTGTAATATCAGCATGAAGCTCTCTTACTCCATTCAGACCAGGAGAATCAATCAAATCCACACCCTCATTCAAAAATTCAGAATCCAGAAAAATTTCTACGTTATCTATGTCACTCGCCACATTATTTCCTCTAGTACTAACATACTTTTGGATATTCTCAAAACTAACGTCATTGGACGCTTCTTGGCGACCATCTCTATAATTGACACGTATCATAGGACTCCCTGTTGGAGAATCTTTTACAGATTTCAAGAAATTGATGTTTGCTGTTGTTTCATCCGAGAATGAGTCCAAGTATTTTTCATGCATCAACGCATTAAGGAATGTTGATTTTCCAGCTGAAAATTCTCCAACAACAATAATCGAGAATCTTCCCTCTTCTGTTTTCTTTATCAACTCAGCAAATGCATCAATCTGCCCTTTTTTATCTTCAAAATGAATTGAATAAGTTTCTCGTGCCTCTCTCAGAAGTTTGATTACACTAGATTTGATTTCTTTGTGTTCAGATAAAATTTCATTTGTCATAATGATAATATTTAAATTAATGATTTAATTTCTTCAACAAACTTTTCAATTACTTTTTTGCTTGCACATAAAGAGTCTCTTTTCTTTGCGACCTCTAAGTTAACTGTTGTAGATTCCAAAGTGTTAAGCATGGTTTCTAATTGTGCGATATACTTTTCACTTTCCTGCTTAAAGTATGAACGAATCACATTTTCAAGATTGTTTCTACAATTTTCCAAATACTTAAACGTATCGACTTTCAATGAAGAATGAAGGGGTGACTGTGAAAATGAAAGGACATCTGTCAATACCTTCAACAAATCCATTTTACGACTGTTCAAAAAAGCTTGTTCTCCCTGTCTTTTTTTCTGGTTGTACTCTATTCGAGAACGTTCAATCTCTTTTTGTTGGTACTCAATCTCTTCCTTTTTTCTTTCATACTCTCTTTGGAGTTGTCTTAACTCATTTGCTAAATCAGGCAAAGTTTGAATCTGATTACGTATATTTTGCAACTGGTTGTTCAATTCATTCCTTTCCCTGTCTAATGTTTGTCTTTTATAGTCATAGTTATCCCTTTCAGTTGTGTCTTCTTCTATATCAGTATATTCTTCTGTAACTTTTTTATACCTATTTCCGAAAAGCCCCCATAAATTAGTGAATCCATTATCCTTAACCGAACGTGTTCTTGTCCTCGTTACTGTAATCCATCTTGACGATGGTCTATATCCCAAATTGCGTATTTGTCTATCAACATTGTCCATTTTATAGGTTATACTACTTTGTTGATCTCTTAAATTATTAGCTTTTTGATCTATGACATCTTTCTCTTGTTGTTTTACATTTATTTTCGAGTAGATACGCTGGATATCTTCTTGTATTTCATTGATAATATCACTATTATGACTAGTATCCATTGGTGCTATACCTTGATAGCTTTTTTGTCCAATCGAAACAGTTGTAGCATCTCTCTTTTTCAATGAAGATATACTTGGAATCATATTTTTGATTTCAATAACTAGATCATCTTCTATATCATTCATTTTATTAACAACGTTTAGATTTATTTGCTCGTAGATCCTGTCATAAAATGAATTTACGATAACACTTGCTTTAGATCCATCAGCACCGAATGTATTGTCAAAATCCTCAATGCTATTGATTGAATCAATGTGCTTTTTCTCTTCTTCCAGTTTTTTCTGTCCTTCAGTAACTGCATTGGAAAGTAAACCTTGAAGATATTTCTCCGCATCATCCATTTTGGCATTGATGTTTTTTGAAAGTGTCTTATTATAATTATCAAAACGATATTTCGATGTGTTTATTTCATCTTTGATGATTGTAGCCTCAGGCAATTCTGATTTTGGAGCATTTGCTTCAATGCCTTGATTAATTTCAATTAACTTTTCGTCTAACGCAAATAAAATATGGGATAGCAAACTATTAACGAACACACTCTCCTTCTCCTCACTCAAATATGTTTTCAACATATTTAGAAAATTCTGAAAATTACTAGCCTCCCATAACTTGGCTCTATCATCATCTGAAATCTCATGTATATCATCCAAATATAGTCTTTTAATTGACAAATCCTTTGCGACAAGTGCCTTTAATGCAGAAACTCCTATAACATTTTTCGGAACTATAGCATTATCAAAAAAAAGTTCAGAAATCTGTCCTTTTAAAGTTGAGATCTTTGATTCTAAAGTATCTCCTTCGGATTCTTTTAAATCATCAATTCTATTCATTACATAAAAGAAAGAACTTTGATATTTTTTTAATTCTTCCTTCATAAAGGACATTTCTGTATTTTTGATTCCAGATGGAGAAAAAACAAAAACGCTAGCATCTGCCTTCGATATTTCCATCAACGTTTTATCCTCTAAATGATTGGTTCCATTTAATCCAGGAGTGTCAATCAAAACTATATTTGAATCAAAATTTTCTATATGTGTATATATATCAATATGATCTATTTGAGAAAACACATCTATTGTTTTGGAAAATGTTGTTGCGTAATCTTTCAACTCGTCAAAAGTTACATTTCTTATTTCCCCATTGACAAATTCTATTCTTGCTATATTTTCTAGGCTATCACCTTGAGCAACACTATGTATATAAGTTAGAGTTGCTGTAGTTTCAGAGGTTGAATGAGGAAGAATATCTCTGCCAATTATAGCATCCAACAATGTTGACTTCCCAGATGAAAATTCACCAACAATCGTAATTCTGAATTCATTTTTTTGAATTCGCGAAATCAAATCATCATAAATGTCTTTTTCGATAACTTTTTCATCCAATGCTTTTTTTGCAATGGACTTAAGTGTCAAAATTTTTCTATTATTAACAGAGTTATTCATTGTCACTATTATCAGTATAAAAAACAATTACGCATAAACGCATCCACCACTGGCTGTCCGCCATTGGTGACTACAGGGTTGCTGAAACTTTGGGATACAACTTGCACCGTCATTCCCGGTTCGATAAGAATGCCATTTACATTCCTGCGATGCTTGGTAGTAATTTGAAATATTGGCATGATTCCTTAAGTTTTAGTTAATACTCTAATATTATCAATCCTTCACATCCACACACAAAAAAAGTGTGGGGAATTTCATCAACTCTTTTGTAATTTGAGGTCTTCGAACGTACCCTTACATCCTAAACGAGCAACAAAATCCCCACACTATATGTCAATGCGACGTCAGCCCTGGCGGACTGACATCACAAGTATCCACATAATATGGACTCTATCGTTGCACGGACTTGAGGTGTAATAAATGAAATGTTCGAAGTTCCAAATTACCTTCATCCGAGCGCACAATATACGCCTATAATATTATATTTCGCCATCCATTTTTTCGGATGACAAACGACTCACCTGTGGCAAAGTCGTTGCAAATATAATATCTTTACTATACAAAACAATCTATAGATGCGTTTTTTGTGTCGATTTTTGCGTGAAAATTCACGTCGACTTGCTTTTTATATAAAAAGAGCATTCTCTGCCACCCGTCGCCAGATGCAAGTTCTGAAATGTTCGAAGTTCCAAATTGCTGGTTCCAGAACAACAGAGAATGCATTTATACTTTTTCCTTTCATATTCTTATTCAAACCAAGTCTCAGATTCATCTTTGACCATATTTAATAGAGCAAACAGATCTATCCTGTCACATTAAACTTAGTGATGAATTTATCCACTATGGACTTAAGATCATCATCTATTGTAGAGTAAGCGGAATGCCACAAATCTAATGGCACTCCCCACCGTGCTCCTGCGATCGCTCCTGCAATTGCCCCATTCGTATCGGAATCCCCACCACATAAAATGGTGTTCCTAATAGTATCTTCATATGATGTGCCATACACAACCTCTTGAATACATAAAGGAAGAGTGTTTTGACAATATGCATTATATTCACGGAAAGGTTTGTAGTACATTTCCCACTCCGGATAATATTGAGTCATAAGACGTCTGAATCCTTCCAAATCACTTTTATAGTGTCTAAAAAACCAAACCGCATGGGCAGTAGCCTGTGCTCCTTTTATTCCCTCTTTGTGATTGTGTGTGCACATCGCCGATCTTTCAGCCTCACGAAGCATAACATCTTCTTTTTCAAATGCCCATCCTATTGCACTGACTCGCATAGCCGAGCCATTACCACAAGAATTGTATTGATAAGGGCGATCACTCCACAACCAATGTCCAAAACCAGAACCATATCCTCCCATCGGAAAAGGATGACGTAAACAAACCACTTTCAATGCATCCTCATATGGAATATTTTCCAAGATAGCGTTGGCAATAGCTATGGTACAAATTGAGTCATCTGTGATACTCTTTCCAGATTCGACAAGAGGAAAATATGGATCCTGAGTATTACAAAACTCATAAATAGATCCAATATAATCTCCTGTAAGTGCACCGATCATAGTTTAGTGTTTTAGCTGTTTCTTTATTTTCACTGCAATATTAAAATAAATTTGCAAAAACAGCAACACAACCTAATCAATTAATTCTCAAACACAAAACAGATGTGGCATATTCTGTGGTAGGGTACGGATTGGAATACACATAGCAAAGTCATAATACAAAAGGTCCTATATAAAAAAATCCGATCAACAAATCACAGAATTTATATTTGTTATTTGTTGAAAAAAGAAAAAGCACTACCTTTGCACAAACAAATGTTCGTTTTATCGAACTATCATCTTAAAAAGATAAAGTCATGGAAAATAAGAAAAATAGGTTTTTAGTTGCTATCGAAAAAATAAAAAAAGACAAGCGTGAATTTTTAGCTGCTGTAAAGGCAGGCAAGACAGTAGTTCAAATGGAAAAAGAAGGCTTGAAGTTTTTGAATGTTTCAAAGTAATGAATAAAAATAACATTGAGCCGTCAACCATAAAAGCCCCCTATCCAATTTTCAAAGAAAAGGATAGGGATTGTTTTTATTTCAAAGTGAACGCCACAGAATATAATATTGCCTTTATACAATCAAATTTATTGGGAGTCCTTCCATACGACTCTATCTGCATAGACAGAGATCTTAAAGACAATAAAGGGAACAAAGAAGTGGCAAATACTCTGACAATAATAATAAAAAACATACTAGACAAGGACCGAGTACTGTGTTTTATATGCGACACAACTGACGGCAGACATATTGCAAGACAAAAATTATTCAAGACTTGGTTCAAAACTAAAAAAAACTCATCCCAATATGTAATGTTATCAATAGAATCTGATGATATATATGGAGGGATAATCTTAAAAAAAAGCCATCCTCTATATTCAGAATACTTAACCGAGATGGAAAATTTCAAGAAGGAGATGACAGATAGTAAGCCACATATTCTTTTTGAGACTTTTTAATGATTGTACACTTGCCTTAATGTTATATGAAAGATTCCCAAAGGACGAAATACGCAGAGATGATAAATGTGATCGCAAACACATGCCTGTTGTTTTGCGACAGAAAAAGCATGAGCTCCCATATCGACTACGACATGGAGGCTAACAACGCATCCTCCATGAAAGAGTTCAGACAAAGGTCCACATTCTGCGAGCTCTCAAATGAAGTATCTCGCTGGTACGACGGTGATGTGGATCTGTCAACACTGCTCGTCGACTATCAGGAGGCAAGCGGCATTTTTTCCGACTTCAAAAGAAGCTATTCTATAGATCTGCACAACGCCGACGTTGCCGAAGCCAAACGTCAGCAGATATTCAACGTCATCAATTTCCTTAATCCCGTCGTCGACACAGATTCTGATATTTCTTTCCTTAATGAGGAGAAGAAATCGATTCTATATAAAATAAAAGAAGAGAAGACGACGCAATGCCAGGCGGTTTTCATCCTGCTTATGGTGGGACTAATTCCGTCTTACTCATCTAAAAAGGGGGCAGCATCGCATATAATAGACGATTTTCATTTTCTAATGGACTTTCTGCGTAAGTACGGAGAGCAGGCCCCGACAACCAACCTGGCAAAATCCTCCCCTATCTTGTCGGGTTTTGAGACGTGGGTGAGAAAAAATGAGGAAAGTGAAATCAGACGCATCGACCTTATAAATATGACAAGGATATATTTGGAAACCACCTTTGGCTACTCGTCTGCCCTAAGCACATTCCTTTTCAACAGACAAATAGACCGAATCTATCCTGATCTAGAGGGATTCTGGTCGGACAATGAGATTCCAGGCTCACATTTCTGGAAATTCGAACAGATCGCCAACGGATATCATCTCTATGAGTATAATCTAAAAAACAGGATTTTAGAATCAACAAAATACGAATGCTACATTTATGGGAAAAGTACCGACGATGCATCTTTCTACGTCTGCCATCCATCAATGATGAGAAAAATTGTGGAGCATGACAACATTGATTTATTTCAAGAGTGGGTCGACGGTGATGTTACTAAAAATAAGAACGGCACGATAATCAAACTGTCATTCCATCCGACAATCCGTATGAGCACCCCTATTTTGCCCAAAGCATTATATCGCGTTGAGAATACTGATTTTTACGACAAAACGTTAGATGACAACAAATTAAGCAAAATTAATTTGTTTAATGAAGATGGTTATTCCCTATTCCATAACTGCTATGCAATAACCATAGACTATCTTTACGTGATTCTGGATGATAAAGACATCAGTCGATTGAATGTCAATAAAAAATCGCCCACCTTATATCTGAAAATTCCGAAGTCACTCGATCCTAGTCTCGAATTATTAACACTGGACGACGAGTGGGGAATCTGTAATTTCCACAATGGCGACAGCTATTTTCTCGTGGTAAACAGCATGCTGTATTTCAAAATCAACACGGAAGAGGAAAGAAAACAGTTTGGAATTGAAATTGTGGATAGAATTGAATGATAGTTTTATGATAGATTATTTCCTCTTCTTCTTTGTAGGAATCACATAATCTGTTGGCACATCCAACGGTTTGAAACTGATTGCCTGATAGAAATAGTAGACGTCGATTGGTTCACTCTCGTCGCAAATATTAGAAAGGATCCTCGACTGTTCGTTTTCAAAACGCTTGCTGGTTTTGATCTCATCCCAAGTGTAGGAATATTTCAACGCAAAACCGTCAAACTGATAAAGACGGTAGAGATAGAAATCATTGTTCTCTTTTGTGTAGAACTTTGCCTTATCACGAATGCCATCAAACGTGAATTTCTCCCCCATCTGATCCAACAACACCTGTATATCAAGAGGGAATGCAGTTGTCACAACAGCTTGATTCGTACACCACACACTATCCGCGATAATGTCATCGTACGACACATTTAGCATATACCTGTTGCTCAATTGGTCATAATTATTGATTTTGTTACGCTTCACTTCTACTTTGCTCCATGGAGTCCACACTTTCTTCTTTTTCCACGCCTCTTTGAACCCAAGTTTTCTATAGATGGTTGTATCCTTATAACTGTCTTCCACCTCCAACCGATTATAAGACTCTTCATAGAATCCTTTAATACGCACTTTCTCCTGGGAAAATAATGGAACGGTAAAAACCAAAAACAAAAGAAGTATATTTATTCTCATATTATATCCTTTTTATACGAACTCATCCATCAGTGATTTTGGGATGGCGGACAGTTTTCTTCTGCTGTTGACCAAAGATCCTTTCTCCAAATAATCGATGTACGCTTCCGCACTTGTGAAGACTTTTTTTTCTTGATTCTGATTCTCCATATTTAAAAGATTTTAATGTTACACATACGTTTTTTTGATGTCTTATATGGACAGTTTTTCAAAGATAGCAAAATAACCCACAGATGAAGATTGTTTTATTAAAAACTTAACGTTAAATTATGTTAAGTACAACAGTCTAAATGAATTACGTAAGCCTACCATTGTAAAATGATTGCTTTCATCCATAAGGTCAAATGATATAAACTAATCTCATAAGTTAAAATATCATATTTTCCCATTACAATCATATTACAATAAGTCTATAACTATTAAAATAACGTACAGGAATAACCAACTTTATTTATTTTGCAACAAAAGAACTAATCAATTAATCAAAAAATTAAGATGAGAAAAAAATTACTTATTACAATTCTACTTGCAGCATCAGGAATATCCTCCTATGCAACAACATTTATGTGCGTGAAAAACAATGATGGCCAAATTGTAAAATTTGACGTGAATGATGTCGAAGAAGTGATATTTGAAGATAAAACAGATTCCGTCGACACTACATCTTCCATTAACAAATGTGTTGACCTCAACCTGCCAAGCGGTACTATATGGGCAACCTGCAACATCGGAGCCACAAAACCAGAAGAATACGGTGATTACTTCGCTTGGGGAGAAACTTCACCAAAGGATGTATATGATTGGAATACATACAAATGGGGATTGTCCATTTGGGATGAATCCGAAAATTCTTGGTCGTATGACTCCCTATTAAAATATAATTCAGTAGACAGTCTTGTGACATTACTTCCGGAGGACGACGCTGCGACAGCAAACTGGGGTTCCGATTGGCGTATGCCTACAGCCGACGAAGTCAATGAACTTATCGATAATTGCGAGTATAGTTGGACAGAGGTCAACGGAGTGAAAGGGGTAAAATTCACTGCCTCTAACGGCAACTACATTTTTTTCCCTGCTGCTGGTGCACTCTCTGATGAAGGCGATATTTACCCAGATGGAACACTTGGCTGTTATTGGTCGTCTTCGCTTTTCGGGATAGATCATAATTTTAATGCTTATGATTTAAGCATTTCTGAATTTATTGCTTTCTCTGCCGGATACAGACGTAAAATTGGATTTTCTGTGCGTGCGGTTCGTGCCATGAAATAATTAAACACATTGAATAAAAAAAGAGACGCACATCTGTGCGTCTCTACATATCTCATTATTCTGCAGTTGCAGTTTTTTTCTTTTCGTTGATTTCTGGATCAACCAAGATTCTACCACAATACTCGCATACAATTACTCTCTTGCGAGTGCGGATATCAGCGATTCTCTGAGGTGGGATACGGTTGAAGCAACCTCCACAAGCATCTCTCTGAACAGTAACAACTGACAAACCGTTGCGTGCATTCTTTCTGATTCTCTTGAATGCTGAAAGAAGTCTCTCGTCGATCTTATTCTCAAGCTTCTCTGCCTTCTCCATCAACTTCTCCTCCTCTGCACGAGTGTCGGCGATGATTGACGTAAGCTCTTCTCTCTTTTGATCCAAATCCTGCTTTCTTCCCTGCAAATACTCTTCTGTCGACTTCAATTCCTGAGTCTTATTCTCAATGTCTCTCTCTCCTTCCTTGATTCTCTTCTCAGAAAGCTGAATTTCAAGACCTTGATATTCAATTTCTTTTGCAAGATTATCGTATTCTCTGTTGTTGCGAACAGTGTTCTGCTGATCCTGGTACTTTTTCATCTGACCTTTGGCCAAATCGATATCGCTCTTGTGACGATTGATCTTGAAGTTTAGATCTTTGATATCGTTATCCAAATTAGCAATACGTGTCTCCAAACCAGCTACTTCATCCTCTAGGTCCTTTACCTCTAGTGGTAGCTCACCACGCACAGCACGTAGATTGTCGATCTGCGACATTACCTTCTGCAAATCATACAATTTCTTTAGTTTCTCTTCTACTGTAATCTCTTTAGCCTCTGCCATAATCTATAAATAATTTATAGGATTCGACTTTATAGTTGAATTCTGAACCGCAAATTTAATATTATTTTTTGATAATACATTAAAAAAAATCTCTTTTGTGTATTGTTCGCTCTCATAATGTCCAATATCTGCAATAATTGGCCCGTCATAGCTGTCAAAAAATTGATGATACTTCACGTCTCCGGTCACTAAAATGTCCGCCCCCATACGTTTTGCCAAACCTACCATATCTGATCCTGAGCCACCACACAGTGCCACTCGTCGTATTGCATCTGTCTTGTCTATGTCTGTATATTTCAACATTTCACATCGGAATGTCTCTTTCACCCGCCTCAAAAAATCTATCGGTGCGACGGGAGTTTCCAAATCTCCCACAACTCCCATTCCGGCTGCGACGATGGTGTTCTCAAGTTTAATCACATCTATAGCAGGCTCCTCATACGGATGAGCCTCACCTATCGCATTCAACACCTTCGACAAATGGTGTCGGCTGACAACATACTCCACCCTGCTCTCTTTCTCCTCATGTATCTCCCCGATATTGCCTACGTATGGATGACATCCGTCGTTGGCTTTGAATGTGCCGGCACCGTCTACCGAAAAGCTGCAACAGTCATACGCTCCGATTGTACCGCCACCATTTGCATAAACAGCATCCGAAACTTTCTGTTTGTCGGCCACCGGAACATATACAACAACCTTGTAAACCTGCTCTTTTTCAACTTCTAACGGCACTACATTCACCAATGATAGCTTTTCCGCCATCTTATAGCTCACTCCACCGATAATCTTATCCGCATTGGTGTGGGCGGCATAAATAGCGATATCACATTTAATCGCCTTGTGCAAAATCCGCTCAATGTAATTTTTACCTGCTATTCTTTTTACTCCTTTGAATATCAACGGATGATGACACAATATGAAATTGCACCCCTTATCCACAGCCTCATCCAAAGTGGCTTCCACAACGTCGATCGCCAGAAGCACTCCAGAAACTTCCACATTCCCGTCGCCTACCTGCAAACCACAATTGTCGTAACTCTCTTGAAGTGACAATGGAAACTCATTGTCAAGATATTTGACTAATTCCGATACTCTCATTTTTATTTTTTCAATGTAATGACCACATATTCAGGCGACATTCCTATTCTAAAAGGAATTGCTGTGCATCCGATTCCACGACTCACAACAATTTGAATGCCATTTCTTTCATACAATCCATGCCAGTATGTATATTTCAATGAAGACGGAGATATTTCCCAATCTCCTATTTCTATTCCAAGCTGCATCGCGTGGGTATGTCCGGACAATGTCAAGAAATAGTCGGTGTTGTCTTCAAGCTTGTACTCCCAAAAATCCGGATCATGCGAAAGAAGGATGCGTGTAGACGAAGCTATTCCCGTCTCCGCCTTTTTCAAATCGCTATTCTGAGGGAAAGGAGGACGTCCCCAATTCTCAATTCCCACTACAGATATTGTATCCCCATTTCTGCAGATCGTCCTGTTTTCATTCAGCAACAGATCAAATCCTGCCTGGCGTATGTTTTCCTCCGTCTTCGCCAAATTGGCATCTCGTGCCTCCATGCTCGACCACTTGTGATAATCTCCATAATCATGGTTGCCTATGATAGCAAACTTTCCATCTTTGGCTTTCAATCTTTTCAACGCATCCATATGTGACGCCATCTCGTCGGCCAGAATAGAGACCATATCTCCCGTGAAACAGATGACATCCGGATTTTCCGCATTCATCATATCCACCCATTTCGACACGATTTCCTCATCTCCGTAAAGGCTGCCAAGATGGAAATCCGAAATATGGAGAATTTTATAGCCGTCAAAATTCTGCGGCAATGATTTATTCTCCACAGTGAGATATTTGGCTGACATATTGAATCGTCCCAACATTATTCCGTATGCGTATGTGAAAAATCCGAACGCTGCCACCCCAATTGCCACACGTCGCAATATTCTCGACTTAAATGCCAATGTCCAGACATCGACAATACTGAAAAACAATTTCGCAACAAACACGGCAATCAACGCATTCATCACCATACTTGTTTCATACAGCGTCGCTACTGATTCAGATGACGAGTAAACTCCGAACATCAGCACCAACAAGACAAAGCACAACAGCGAGAACACAGTGTAAAGCACCTGCGTCCGCCACTGACATTTCTTCCATACATGACGGAAGAAAATATATACATCAGGGAAAAGACCTATCAGAAAAAAGAAGAAAAATCGACTTAACATAAATCTTGTAATTTTAATTCGTTTATATAATTATGTGTATTTACTTTCCATCTTTGAATACATACGGATAATGGCAAGAAAAATCACAATCTATTTCTTAATAATTCGAGAACCCATCATCTCTTCAATGTGATGACCGCATATTCAGGAGTCATGCCAAACCTTATTGGGATAACGTTACACCCTATTCCTCTGCTGACAAAAATCTGGTTGCCGTTCCTTTCATATAAGCCATGCCAATATGGATATTTCAAAAAGGACAAAGAGAATTCCCAATCTCCGATCTCAATTCCAGCCTGCATTGCATGTGTATGTCCAGACAATGTCAAAAAATATTTAGTGTCACCATTAAGGTGCATCTCCCATAGGTCAGGATCATGAGAAAGAAGAAGTCTTGTGTTGACAGTCAGACCAACCTCCGCCCTCTCCAGATTCCCATTCTTATCTTCTCGTGGAGACTCGCCCTTGTTTTCCAAACCGACAACAGCCAGTGTATCACCTCCTTTTGTCAACAATCTGTGTTCATCCAGCAAAAGATCAAAACCCGCTGATCTGACCAACGATTTAAGCCTCTCATTGTGAGCCTCCTTTTCTTCTTCTGATCTCCACCTGTGGTAATCGCCATAATCATGGTTTCCAAGAATAGCATATTTTCCATCTTTCGCTTTCAATCGCTTCAGATCATCCATATAAGGAAGCATCTCATCCGCAAATACAGCGACTATATCTCCAGTCAGACAAATCATATCCGGATTTTCTGCATTCATCATATCCACCCACTCCGACACAATCTTCTCATCACCATAAAAACTTGACAAATGAAGATCTGAGATTTGCAGGATTTTATAACCATCGAAATTACGAGGCAAACTCTTATTTTCAACATCTACTCGTTTGGCGGAAATATTAAATCTTCCAAACATCATACCATACATACACGATAAGAAACCCCAAGCGGTCAATCCTACTGCGATCCATTTCAAAACTTTTGTCTTGAATATAAGAGTCCAGACATCGACTATAAAAAACACAGATTTGCTGACAAACAATGACAGGAATACACCCATCACAACACCTATCTCATATAATACGGACACTGAATCTGTCAGGAAATATTTTCTGAATATCAACGCCGCTAACATATAAGAGAGTGACGAGAACGCAGCATATTGTATTCTTGTACGCCATTGACATTTTCTCCAGACATATCTAAAGAAAATATAAAGGTCGGCTACAAAGGCAAACAAAAAAATAACAAACAACATAAAAAACTATTCTAAATAGCAAAGGGCGGATTCAGAACCCGCCCATACATATTTATATTACTTCTTTACCAAAAGTATAACATTCTCCACATGATGAGTGTGAGGGAACATATCCACCGGACGCACCTTCACAACCTTGTACTTTTCATCAAGAAGAGTCAAATCTCGAGCCTGAGTGGCCGGATTGCAGCTGACATAAACGATCTTCTCAGGAGCGGTATTCAGCAACACCTTGATCACATCCTGATGCATGCCGTCACGTGGAGGGTCTGTGATCACAACATCCGGACGGCCATGCTGAGCAATGAATTCATCTGTCAGGATATCCTTCATGTCGCCAGCGAAGAATGTCGCATTGTCTATATTATTGTTGGCGGCATTGATTTTTGCATCTTCAATAGCCTCTGGCACATACTCGATACCAACCACTTTCTTCACTCGATTGGCACAGAAACATGCTATCGTTCCTGTTCCGGTATACAAATCATAAAGAGTCTGTTCTGGTTTCAAATCCGCAAATTCACGAGCCACCTTATATAATTCGTATGCCTGGAGTGTATTTGTCTGGTAGAAACTCTTAGGGCCGACCTTGAATCGGAGTCCTTCCATCTCCTCCTCGATAAAGTCACGTCCTTTATACAGGATAGTCTGCTGATCTGTGATAGTGTCGTTCGCCTTACCGTTGATCACATAAATCAAACTTGTGATTTCAGGGAATGTGGCGACCAAATGATCAAGCAAAGCCACTCGTTTCTCCTCATCCTCTTTAAAGAACACCACAATAAGCATCACCTCTCCCGTACCTGCAGTACGGATGATGATGTTACGCAAGAATCCGTCACGGTTGCGAAGGTCGAAGAATGCCAAATCATGAGCCTTGGCATACTGCTTTATTTCCGTACGGATACGGTTAGATATTTCCGGCTGAAGGTAACACTTCTCAATATCCAGCACCTTGTCGAACATACTTGGAATGTGGAAACCAAGAGCATTCATATCGTCATAGTGGACACCTGCCTTAACCTCTTCGTCAGTAAGCCAACGTTTGTTGCTGAAAGTGAATTCAAGTTTGTTTCTATAATATGTGGTCTCCTTCGAACCAAGAATAGGAGTTATCTCAGGAAGCTCAACCTTTCCGATGCGACGAAGCACATTCTCCACCTGATTCTGCTTGTGTTTGATCTGTAGCTCATATGGCAGCACCTGCCACTTGCATCCACCACAAACGCCATAGTGTGAACACATAGGAGCAATACGGTCTGGCGAAGGAGTGACAATTCTCAACGCACGGCCCTCCATATAACTATGCTTCTTCTTTGTCACTTGGATATCAACCACGTCGCCGGGGATGACGTATGGCACAAAAATCACCATGTCATCAATTCTAGCGATCGCCTTGCCCTCTCCGGCAATGTCGGCGATAGTGACATTCTCCAATATGGGAAGTTCTTTTCTCTTTCTTGACATATTCCAATTAATCCAATTTATTAAAGCCGATTCGTTCGGCAAGCGACTGCAAAAGTAGTCTAAGTTTTAGATAAAACAGCAAAAAACACAGACAATCAGGGTCAAAAAGCACATTTTTGTTAAAAAACGTGTATTTTTTTTCACTATTCAAACGAACTATTTGCAAAGTCATATATAAATGCTAATTTTGCATCAACAAGTTGTAAAAAGTAATTTTTTTAGATTCGAAAGAATCATGTGTTTATGTTATTAGAGTTTTAAGTTTAGAATACCGTCAGCGTGAGTTAACGGTATTTTTTTTGTCTCTAATTAAAAGATTCTCCAACCTGCTTTAATGGAAAAGTTTGTGCGTATAGTGTAAAACCTTCTGTAAAGGCCTTCATAGATTTCTTCCGGCAAGCAATCGTTTTTCGGATAAAAACTTACACCAAAGCCGAGCAAGAATTTGTTAATAACCATATTAGCTTCAAGGCCAACACCTACACTAAATCTATCAGACCCATACTTGCCACCATAACTGTTGTGCTTAAAAACGCCGTGCTCCGGACTAGGATAAAAATCATAATACTCTCGACATTCACCATTCACTCCATAAGCAAATCGTGGACCTATCGATAAGGATCCCCAAAAATCCTCATCATCAGCCTTTCGGTAGCCAAAAAGCAAAGGAATATCCAAAAAACGTTTTGTGTTACGCATATAATTGCCCGGCAAAAACTCATTATATATGGATTGTTTCGCAAAACCAACACCCGAACTAATAAAAAGATGCTTAGTCAATCCTACGTCACAACGGACCTCTATATTGTATCCTAAATTCTCAAAAAGACCATCCTCTTCTTCTTCAAAATCCAATGCACCAGAAAAACCTCTGTATGACACTCCAAACCCAAGATTAACGAAAAGCATAAACCTATCAAGATCACAATCTTTAGATACATATGTACTTGAATAGTCACTTGTACTTGTCGTATAATTAGCATCGTCTTCCACCACAACAACGACATCACCTCCATGATGGTGATGGTGGTGAGGTGGCTGAGAATGATGATGAGCATGACCAGATGATGGTGTATGAGGTTTCGCTTGTGGACGTTCAGGACGAGTGTCACTTGGTCTGGCAGGTCTCGTCTCGACTGGTCTGGCAGACCTTTCATTACGCGACTTCTTTTTATTTTCGTTTTCACTTTTGTTTTCATTGTCACTACTGCTCCTCTGTGCCAAGAGCATATCATCATTGAATTCTTCTGATTCTGACGAGAAAACAGGTGTCGTCAATGCAGACAACAACAAAACAGAGAAAAGCTTATAAATATTTCCGCTAATCATAAATTCATAAATTTATTGTAAAAAAGACGAGGTTTCCCCCGTCTTCATGATATCAATTCCAAATTCAAATCATTTTTTATTTGTTTGAGGCAATGTGAATCGAATAGGCAGCATCAGACGGCTGCGTGTCTTTACACCGTTCATCTCAGCAGCCACCCAGTTTGGCATAACCCCCACCACTCTTTTAGCCTCAGCATCAAGCTTTGGATCAACCGACTGCTCCATACGGATTCCCGTGATCGAACCGTCTCTCTCAACAATGAAGGAGACAATCACCTCTCCATCCACCTTCTTGTCGATACACTCCTGAGGATATTTCACATTCTCCGACAGCCACGTCGCCAAAGCAGACTGCCCCCCAGGGAAATACGCATGTTGATTAGCTTTCACAGTCAGCTCCTCTCCTTCCGCAAAAACGGAAGATGAAAGCATCAACATAAACAACGATATTATTACTGTAAATATGTTTTTCATAGCCCTAATCTTTAATTGTTTCGACAAAGATAAAAAATCAATGTGAAATGTGAAATAAAGAATAGACGGAATTGCATCATACACACTTCCCAGCAGACAAATTGAACGCTCATTTTATATGCTGGACAACACATTTTACCAATTAATGATGATTGACACACATTATATAATACTCTAATTTCGCAGCCAAATTAAACGAACAGACATGTCAATCCAAAAGGTTCTAACAATATTATCAATTTTCTTCATGATAGCACCGTCGCATGCTAAAATCATGACGGGAAAAGTTATTGATAAGGAGACTAACGAACCTATTGAGGGAGTGGCTGTCTTCTTGTTGAAAGATTCAACAAAAGCTACATTTACCGATAAAAAAGGAGTATTTTTCATAAATTTGCCAGATCAGACAGATCAAATAGAAATAAACGCATTCGGATATAAAATTCTTCAAACCACAATTTCCGACAATTCTGTCTTCAAGCTTGAAATTGAGACATACACATTTGACGATATTGTTGTGACAGCCACAGAAAACGCAGGTCTGACATCTTCATCTAAAATCAACAACCATACGATGAAGCACCTGCAACCCTCCTGTTTAAGCGACATAATGGAATTATTACCTGGAGGTATGGCAAAAAATCCCGTACTTAACATGCCCAACACCATTGCCATACGAGAAGCAGGCATATCCTCCGACCAGTATAACACATCGGCTTTGGGAACATCATTTATAGTAGACGGTGCTCCTATAAGCACTAATGCAAATCTCCAGACAATGTATGGAGCATGGGATACACAAACCACCAGCCGTGATTTTACAAATGCAGGAGTAGACATGCGAACTATTGCGACAGATGACATCGAATCAATTGAAGTCGTCAGAGGAATACCATCGGTAGAATATGGAGAACTGACAAGTGGATTGCTTAAAATTGTGAGAAAAACAGGAGGAAAAGATTTGTCCGCACGATTCAAAGCTGATATGAGCAGCAAACTGTTTTATATCAGCAAAGGTTTTGAATGGGAACAAAAAAAATCCACATTAAACATCAGTTTCGACTATCTCAACAGTAAAAGTGACCCAAGAAACATACTTGAAAACTACAAACGCTTTACTAGTTCAATCCGATCAACAAAAAATTGGAATAATGACAGCCATAAGTTTTCTACTTCTTTGAATTTTGATTACGGCGGTTCTTTTGATAACGACAAAGTGGATCCTGACTTAAATGTAGGGAACGTGGACAGCTATTCATCTAAATATAATCGTTTCGCTGGAGCATGGAATTTTCGGATAGAAAGTGAAAGAGAAAATAACATTCTAAAAAAAACAGAAATGACAGTGTCTTCTTCATACGAATTGAACCGGACTAACCGTACTCGTCTTGTGCAAATTTCCGGAGAGACTCCTTGCACAATCACCACCGATGAGGGTGAAAGTTTTGCGCCTCTGATATATCCATACACTTACGTGGCTTCTCATATTGTAGATGGAAAACCACTCTCAATATTTTCGAAACTGACCAGCGATTTTTATCTGCCTTTCATACCATTAAAAAACAACCTCAAAACAGGTGCTGATTGGCATTACGACAAAAACAAAGGAGACGGGCAGATTTACGATGCATTGAGACCACTTTACACAGGCATCTCGTCGAGATACAGACCATACTATGACATACCTTCCGAACAAACGATCGCTGTTTTTGCAGAGGAAAATATGACAGCGAAATTAGGAAAGAATAAATTAGATACAGAAATCGGAGTCAGGGCGTCAAGTATGCTTAACCTCTCTTCAGATTATAAGATGGACGGGAAATGGTATGCCGACCCACGAGTGAAAGCAGGCTGGACATTCCCGTCATTCTCTATATTTAATAATAAAATGTCGATAGTGTTGACAGGAGGATATGGCTGGCACACAAAATTTCCGACCATCGGTCAACTTTATCCAGAAACAGTTTATATAGATCTGGTGGAAATGAACTATTGGCATGAAAACAGAGATTGCAGAGGCATTTACACCCAGACCTACATAGCGGATGCTACCAACTATAATCTTGAGCCTGCGCGCAACAAAAAAAAGGAAGTGCGAATTGACATATCCTGCAAAGGAAACCGTCTTAGCGTCACATTCTTTAATGAGGATATGAAATCAGGTTTCAGATCCATGACAGAATACCGAGACTATCCATATAAGAAATATGACATCAGCGGTATTGACGCCGCCACACTGACCAGCGTGCCGGATCCACATACCCTTCCATACAAGATTGTGCATGAGCTTAATGGGTTCAGCAAAACATGCAATGGCAGCCGAACACAGAAACAAGGAGTGGAATATACAATCTCTACAATACGTATGCCTAAGACGAACACCCGTCTCACCATAAACGGAGCATATTTCAAGACTGTTTATGAAAACTCGATGGAAATACAGGAAATTCCTAATTCCATGGTCTTTGGTGACAAAATACATTACGCCGGAGTATACAATGATGATGATGGATACATACGTGAGACGAACAACACAAATTTCACTTTTGACACCGACATCCCGAGTATCCATCTTGGTGTGTCGCTGTCTGCCCAATGTGTTTGGCAAACAGCCAGTCAGAGCGCAGAAAAACAAAACACACCTATCGCTTACATTGACAATACAGGAGAAAGACATGAGTTTACTGACGATGCAGTAGAAGCTGACCCTTTATTAAAATTTCTTATCAGAACTTACAACGCATCTCTTTATGAGAGGCAGACGGTTCCTTTCGCAATGAATATCAATATGAAAGCGACTAAAAGTCTGATCAACGACAAACTGATGGTCGCATTGTTTGTTTATAAACTTTTAGACGCGCATCCGTCTTATGTCAGAAACGGATATGAAATAAGACGATACGCAAAACCATATTTCGGACTAGAAATGAACTTGAAACTATGAAAATAAAATTTATTGTCGGAATCATGACAGCTGTATTGTTAGACAGCTGTCACAAGGAATATAACGATTACGACGCAACGGTAACAATAGAAATGGTAGCACCAGACACAATGAGCATTGAACGTATGCAGGGAACGATCTCATTGTTTAATTTGAGCAACGGACAACTATACTCGATCTCGACATTCAAAGGCACGTCTGTGGAACTTGAGGTTTTCAGAGGTCCATACGCCATTCAAGGACACGGAACATTGAAATATGAAGGGATAATATCAGGAAAGACGGGTGTGTGCGGATTCAGATGCAACAGCAGTTACACGGAAATTCTTTCCGAACATACACATCTCCAATTGGATCTATTACTTCTAACCGATCAATAGAATGGGAAAAATTCAAACATTATTGACATTACTGCTATTAATCTCTCAAAAATGCATGGCTCAAACAGATTTCAGAAATTTCGAACATTCTAGTTTATGGAGCAAAAACATGAACTTAGGGGCGACGAACGCTGCTTTTATGCATACAGAATACTCATCCGACATCTGTGAGATACATGCAGGTCACAACCTCACATCATACAAAAAAGCTGTGATCCAAGAAGAAGGCACGGGAGAATGGAGATGGGAGATGAAAGTGAAATCCTACAGTTCTATAAAACAGAAAAATAAAATATGGGGAGAAGCCAGTTACAGTTCAGGGGAAAAAAGAAATGTGATTTGGAATTCCACCGCCGACTTCCGTCTGCTCTACCCATATGTGCTTGCTGACACTGTAGGCGGAGATCTGAATTGTGAACGTTATCATTTTTCTGGAGGTTGTGCCACACAACTGGGAAAGTTCATTATCGGTGAACGTGTGACATTCAGAGCAGACCATGAATACCGTGATGTTGACCCTCGTCCACGAAGCGTCGTCACCGATCTTTTCTTGGAGGTCGGTGGCTTATACCATTTGGGGCTCTTTGATATCGGTATCGACGGAGGGGCTTTAATCTACAAGCAAACAAACGATGTGTCGTTCTATCAGGAATTAGGAAAGACGCCCGAATTGCAAATGACCGGTATCGGCTCCGACTACAAACGTTTCAGCGGGAGCAACGCTTCTGCTTATTACAAGTCAATCGGATACACCGTCGGTGCTCAACTTCTCCCAAAAGATTCTCTCAGTGGAATTTTCATCAACGTAAATTATACAGACAGACCGTTCCAACGAATCCTGACGTCGCTTAATTCACTTCCGATAAGCCGTCTGTACCTGATGGAATGCAACGCAGAATTGGGTTGGAAAAGAACAAAAGGGAAGACAAACTTGTCGATCAGTGGTTTTTGGAACAGGGAGAAGAGACAAGGAGATGAAATAATCGCAGGAAGTTCTGCGTCTAGCGAATACAAGAAATTAGGTGAGTTGACCATGTTCCATGCCAAATTTGACGAGTTTTCCATACGAACCGCACTCCAACAGAAACATAAAAGTATCACCACTTTCAAAATAGACTGTGGAATACAGAAATACAGTTCCGACTACGTATTTCCGAATCGACAGCTGGCATTCGACAAAGCTTATGGAAAAGTCGTCGGACAATGGCAACGAGCATTCCAACACATAGCATTGGAGTTAGACGCAAATGTTTGCTACTACTCAAACATATATAAAAATCTGACTTATCCACAGACTCTTGTATCTCCGACCAATCTGGAATACCTTAACAATCTTTATGAAAGTGCATCAGCAGATTATCTATTGGCCAGTATGGGGTCTCGAATAACTTTTTTAATGGAGAAAACAAATCTGTTTTGCTGTTTGACTGGTGGATATCTGTCAGCGACCAACAACAACGGATTCTCCATCAACACAAGAATAGGAATTAATTTTTAAATTATTATAGAGATGAAAAAAGAAAAATTACTCGCATCCGCTCTTATGATGATGCTTTCAGCAAGTTTGTTCACTAACTGTAGCGACGACGACGATACTGATGACATTTCTGAAGTGCTACATGGCATCAGTTTGGAACTTCCTCTCGACATGAGCGATGCCAGACTTGACACTGCGACGGCAGTTTTGACCAATGTGTCTACTGGAGCGACTTACACAATCAACATCGGATCTTCCTTGAAATCTGATGATGTGCTGATTCCGGAAGGCACATACAACATCGTTGTAAACGGAACAATCAGCTACATGATTGACGGCAAAAACACATCAGCAAACGTAAAAGCAAGTCAAAACAATGTGACTGTCAACGCGAACAAAAAAATTAGTAACATTGCGCTTAACATGTTCAATTCCAAAGCAGGACTGCTTATCACTGAAATCTTTTTCACTGGCACAACGACTCCGGAAGGAAAACAATACAGCGACGACCAATACTTCAAGATCGGAAACAACAGTGACACCGTTATGTACCTCGACGGTTTGGCTATCGTTGAGTCTGAATTCATGACAACAAGCAAACAGGACTATACTCCTAATCTCATGGAAAAGGCTATGAGCGTAGACGCGATCTATGTTTTTCCGGGAAACGGGAAACAGTATCCAGTAGAACCAGGCAAAGAGGTTGTTGTCGCACTTAATGGTAAGAATCACCTGGAATTCAACTCCAATTCAATCGACCTTTCAAAGGCTGATTTTGAATTCTATGACGAAAGTGAGAATCCTAATTTCCAGGATGAAGACAATGCCAACGTTGTCAATCTGGAAAACTGGTACGACTATTCTAAATCTTATTTTTCTCTACACAACCGTGGGTTCCACTCTTATGCCTTAGCAAAACCAGAGGTAACTAAGGAAGAGTTCATCAACAATTACAAATATACTTACACTTACGTGTTCACATTCAATGAGAATTCGTTCAACATGGATGGAGAGACTTATAAAGTGCCAAACACTTGGATTGTTGATGCCGTCAACTTAAGTGTAGCTGAAGGATTCGAATGGTTAGTCACATCAGCGACCCTCGACGCTGGATGGGCACACTGCGGCACAACGACAAGCGACAAGACTCGCTATGGAAAATCAGTTGTTAGAAAAAAGAACGGCAACAAATGGGTTGACACCAACAACTCGACCGAGGATTTCGAGAGTGAGGCAAAACCTACATTGATGAAATAAAATTAAAATTATGCTAAAAAAATTCTTTTGCATTCTTTGGATTTGTATTTCTCTGACAACAACAGTGTCTGCACAACTTCTTGTGCAAGACACTAGTTTTGTTGTCGGAAAGCTATCCAATGGTATGACATATTATATAAGGCACAACCACCAGACTCCAAACGTGGCTGAATTCTATATTGCCCAAAATGTAGGTTCCATTCTTGAAGAGCCACGTCAACGAGGTCTCGCCCATTTTCTGGAGCATATGGCATTCAACGGCACATACAATTTTCCTGGAGCAGAGAAGGGTGGCTTGAGAGAATGGTGTGAAAAAGTCGGAATCAAATTCGGTGCGAACCTGAACGCATACACCAGTGTTGACGAAACAGTTTATAACATTTCCTCAGCACCTGTCAACAAAACAGGTGTGGAAGACACATGTCTGTTGATTTTGCACGATTGGAGCCACTATCTGTTGTTGAAAGATGATGAAATCGACAAAGAGCGAGGTGTCATCACCGAAGAATGGCGTACAAGACGCTCTAGCAAGGCAGTACAACGACTCTGGGAAGATGCAATGCCAGTAATATACAAAGGCTCAAAATATGAAGATTGCTTGCCAATCGGATCAATGGACGTTGTGGCAAACTTTCCTTACGATGATCTTCGCGACTACTACAAGAAATGGTATCGTCCTGATTTGCAAGCGATAATCGTAGTCGGTGACATTGATGTCAAAAAAACAGAAGCCAAGATCAAACGTATATTCAATGAGATTCCCGCACAAAAAAATCCAGCTGAACGTATCTACTACCCAGTCCCTGATAATGACAAAATGATTGTTTTCGCTAAAAAAGACAAAGAACAACCCATCTCATTGTTCTCTCTATATATGAAGCGAGACGCACCGTCGAAACAAGATAAACAGCTGAAATCAGATTATTTCGATGGAATAAAAATGTACATCATCCGTCATGCAGCAAACGAACGTCTGCAAAAATTGTCTAAACTAGAACAACCGCCATTTATGTCTTCTGCGTTCCATAATGGAGGATTTTTTGTGTCAAATACAAAAGAAGCCATTTCTCTTTCTGTTTCTTGCATCTCTGGCAAAATTGAATCCGGAATTGAAACAGCCGTGACGGAATTGGAACGATTACGTCAACATGGAATCACCGCAGGAGAAATGAAACGCGCAAAAGCTGAGATATTGCGTATGGCAGAAGTTGAATACGCAGAACGAGACAAACGCAGAAACGGTCATTATGTACGCACCTGCCTAAAAAATTTCACGAATGGAGAACCGATGTTGTCGGCAGAATATGAACTGGCACTTGTGAAGGAAGCCATAGAAACGATTGATCTTGAACAAGTGAACAGATTAATCAAAGAGGTGATTACCGACAAAAACCAAGTTGTCACCCTATTTGGTCCGGAAAATGCTACCGACTGGCCAACAGAAGAATCGCTTGAGCAGATGATAACAAATATCCAAGGACAATCAATGGTCGCATATCATGAGGAAGATATTCCTGATCAACTGATGACTGTTTTGCCAAAATCTGGAAAAATAAAGAAGGAAAAGGAAAGCACTCATGGATATCGTGAATTCTTATTAAGCAACGGAATGAGAATATATGCGAAAAGCACGGATATCGAAGACGACAAAATCAACATGAACATATTTTCGCTTGGAGGTCAGTCTATCTATCCCGACGCGGATATTCCGAATCTCAGATACGCGATTTCTGCTGTGACCGCCAGCGGAGTTGCCGATTTGGATGAGGACAAGCTTGACAAAGTCCTTTCTGGAAAAACAGTCCGCGTACAACCGTATCTGCAAGGAGAAATGGAAGGAATGCGAGGTTCTTCATCAGTAAAAGATCTGGAAACGATGTTCCAATTGGTCAATCTCTACTTCACAAAGCCACGCAAAGACAATGATGCTTTTCTGAATTTGATGAACAAGCAACGTTCTTTCCTGTCGAACCGTGACGCAAATCCGAACGTGACACTGAATGATTCCGTCTCAGCCGTAGTCTACAACAAACATCCTAGAAAACAGCCGACAACAATAGAGACGCTAGACAAAGTGTCTTACGAACGAATTCTCGAAATATACAAAGAGCGTTTTGCAAACGCAGCTGATTTCTGCGTCATACTGACAGGTAAGATCGACTACGACAAACTCAGACCTTTACTTTGCAGATACTTTGCTTCTTTGCCTGCCAAAGGAAAAGCAGAGAAGGTTGTGGACAGAGGTATCAACGTGCAGAGGGGAGAAAAAACATGTGTGTTCAACAGGAAACAGGCAACGCCATCCGCTGTCAACCGTATTTTCATCACAGCTGACATTGAATACTCTGCAATAAACGATCTGAAACTTAATGCATTCTGCCAGTTGATGCGTATGATCTACACTGAAAAAGTAAGGGAAGAAAAAGGAGGAACATACGGAGTGAGCGTTTCTGGTGAACTTAGCAGGACTCCAAAACCTGAGGCTTTGATTTCCATCAGCTTCAATACAGATCCTGACAAGAACGATGATTTGCTTCCAATAATTTTCCAACAGCTTGACAGTATAGCTATTCTCGGTCCACAACCCAAAGACCTTGACAAGGTAAAAGAATACGAAAAGAAGACATACGGTCAACTACTCGTGAACAATAATTATTGGGAATACGTAAAATATAACGAATTGGTGAATTTCGTAGATTTTGACAAAGACTACTTGCGATTAGTGGATAGCCTTACTTGTGAGGATATACGTAAATTTGCACAATTAATCTTGAATCAGAAAAACAAACTGAGAATCACGATGATGCCAGAATAATAGCAACAAATTACGATTATTAGGTAGGAGGAAGACGGGTGTTTTTCTCCTACTTTCTTTTCTCTCCAACAGTTCTGATTTAGATTTTCACCGACAAATGGCAAAAAATGCCAAATATGGATGTTTCAAAAGAGCCAAAATTCTAATAATTCATCACTTTTTTAAGGTTGCTAATTACAAATTTATTATTTTTGCAGGATAATTATTTAGAATTCGTTTAATAGATACAGATAATGAAACATCAACTTCGCAGTGCATTCAGCACAGAGGGACGCAGAATGGCAGGAGCAAGAGCTCTATGGGTGGCAAACGGTATGAAACGCGAGCAGATGGGCAAACCAATCATCGCTATCGCCAACAGCTTCACTCAGTTCGTGCCAGGACATACACATCTTCATGAAATCGGACAGAAAGTTAAGGCTGAGATTGAAAAACTTGGATGCTTCGCAGCTGAGTTCAACACAATCGCTATCGACGATGGTATCGCTATGGGCCACGATGGTATGCTATACTCTCTTCCTAGCCGTGACTTGATTGCAGACTCTGTGGAGTATATGGTGAACGCCCACAAGGCAGACGCATTGGTTTGTATCTCAAATTGTGATAAGATTACTCCAGGTATGTTGATCGCCACAATGCGTCTCAACATTCCTACAATCTTTGTTTCAGGAGGTGCGATGGAGGCTGGCAAACTAGAGGGAAGCCACGACCTTGACCTTATCGACGCCATGATTCAGAGTGCTGACGAGTCGGTTTCTGACGAGCAGGTCGCTAAGATTGAGAACGCAGCGTGCCCAGGATGCGGATGCTGTTCAGGTATCTTCACAGCTAACTCAATGAACTGTCTTAACGAGGTGCTTGGTTTCGCATTGCCAGGAAACGGTACAATCGTTGCGACTCACAAGAACCGTGAGCAGCTATTCATGGACGCAGCAAAGATGATTGTAGAGAATGCATATAAATATTATAGAGACGGCGATGAAAGCGTACTTCCAAGAAGCATCGCCACTCGCCAGGCATTCTTGAACGCCATGACTCTTGATATCGCTATGGGTGGTTCGACAAACACAGTGCTTCACCTTCTTGCTATCGCTCAAGAAGGCGGCGTAGATTTCAAGATGGACGACATCGACTCTCTTTCAAAAGTCACTCCATGCTTGTGCAAAGTCGCTCCAAACACTCAAAAATACCACATTCAGGATTTGAACCGTGCTGGAGGTATCCTTTCTATCATGAATGAGCTTGACAAAGCCGGATTGGTAGACAGAAGCGTTAAGCGTGTAGACGGAATGACTATCGGCGAAGCTATCGACAAATATGCGATCACAAAGCCTAACCACTGTGAGAAGGCCGACAAAATATATAAGAGTACAGCAGCCAACAAGTTCTCTATCAAGATGGGTTCTCAGGAAACATATTGGGACTCATTCGATACAGACCGTGCCAACGGATGTATCCGTGACATTGAGCACGCATACTCAAAAGATGGCGGTATGGCAATCTTGAAGGGTAACATTGCTCTTGACGGATGTGTTGTCAAGACTGCAGGTGTGGACGAGAGCATCTGGAAATTCGCCGGACCAGCAAAAGTTTTCAACTCACAGGATGACGCATGTAAAGGCATCTTGAATGGCAGTGTTGTTTCTGGAGACGTAGTTGTCATCACACATGAAGGGCCTAAGGGAGGACCAGGAATGCAGGAGATGCTCTACCCTACTTCATATATCAAATCACGTCATCTTGGAAAAGAGTGTGCTTTGATCACAGACGGACGTTTCTCAGGAGGAACATCAGGTTTGTCAATCGGACATATCTCACCAGAGGCTGCAAGCGGTGGTAACATCGGTCTTGTACGTGATGGAGACATCATCGAGATTGATATTCCAGCACGTAAGATTTCAGTCCGTTTGTCTGACGCAGAATTGGCAGAGCGCCGCAAAGCAGAAGAGGCTAAGGGCAAAGACGCATGGAAGCCAAAGCGTGACCGCGTCGTCTCAAAGGCTTTGAGAGCATACGCTTCAATGGTGGCATCTGCCGACAAGGGCGGTGTCCGTATCGTTGATTAATAAGGTGGCATCCTTGTTTATGACAAATAATCATTAAAGTCATAATTAAGGATTGCAAAGGGCGGAACGCTCTTGCCCCACCAATCATCGCGAGCCCGAAAGGGCGAGCGATCATAACAAAATAGATTTAATAAACTAAGTAAATAAAAAGGTAATTATTGAGGCGTTGCCAAGATGCATAAAGCAGGTTCCAAACTTGCCCACAAAATAAAGACAACACATTAGTATTACCATAAAAAGTCAGTTATGAGTAATCAGATGAAAGGTGCGTACATTCTTATGGAAAGTCTTCTGAAAGAGAATGTCGACACTATTTTTGGCTATCCCGGAGGCAGCATCATGCCTACGTTCGATGCTCTGTACGACTACATGGACAAATTCAATTACGTCCTGACCCGTCATGAGCAAGGTGCAACACACGCGGCACAGGGATACGCACGAGTCAGCGGAAAGACTGGTGTTTGCTTAGTGACTTCAGGACCAGGTGCAACAAACGCAATCACAGGTATCGCAGACGCAATGATGGACTCGACTCCACTTGTTGTGATCGCAGGTCAGGCTGGAGCCGCATTCCTTGGAACAGACGCATTCCAGGAAGTCGACTTGATTGGTTGCACACTTCCTATCACAAAATGGTCATACCAAATTCGTTCGGCCGCAGACATTGCTCCAGCAGTAGCAAAAGCTTTCCATATAGCAAATTCGGGAAGAAAAGGCCCTGTGGTGCTGGATTTTGCAAAAAACGCACAGGTGGAGATGGCTGAATTCAACTACGAGAAATGCCATTTCACTCGCGGTTATATCCCTTTCACAGCTATCAAGCCGACGCAAATCGACGCGGCAGCTGAGATCATCAACAACGCCAAGAAGCCTCTAGCATTGGTCGGACAAGGTGTAATCCTTGGCAATGCGGAAGCTGAGCTGAAAGCTTTCTTGGAAAAAGCGGACATCCCTGCAGGAAGCACACTCCTTGGTTTGTCGGCACTGCCTTCAGACCACCGTCTCAACAAGGGAATGCTCGGCATGCACGGCAACGTCGGACCAAACATCAAGACTAACGAAGCCGACGTGATCATAGCCATCGGTATGCGTTTCGACGACCGTGTCACCGGAGATTTGAAGACATACGCAAAACAGGCAAAGATTGTCCATCTTGATATCGACAACGCGGAGTTGGACAAGAATGTGAAAGCGACAGCCAAAGTGCTTGGCGACGTGAAGGCATCCCTTCCTGAACTTACACTCAAGATCAAAGAGGCCAAACATACCCAGTGGATCGAAAGTTTCCACGAGTATGAAGTAAAAGAGGATGAGAAAGTAATCCGTCCTGAAGTATATGCGACAGAAGGTCCATTGAAAATGGGTGAAGTTGTCCGCAAGATATCAGAGGCGACAAACAATGATGCTGTGCTTGTGACAGACGTAGGTCAGAACCAGATCATGGCTGCCCGCTACTTCAAATTTACAAAATCACGCAGTGTTGTGACAAGTGGTGGACTTGGAACTATGGGATTCGGTATTCCAGCGGCAATCGGAGCCAAAATAGGAGCTCCCAAACGTACAGTCTGTATGTTTGCTGGCGACGGTGGATTCCAGATGACAATCCAAGAGTTGGGAACAATCATGGAGAAACAGATTGGTGTGAAGATGATTATTCTGAACAACAACTACCTTGGAATGGTACGCCAGTGGCAGGAATTGTTCTTCAAGAAAAGATATTCGTCCACTCCAATGATGAATCCTCATTTCAACACCATTGCTGACGCTTATGGAATCAAGAACAAAGAGGTCAGCACACGAGAGGAACTTGACGCAGCAATCAAAGAGATGTTTGCGGACGACAAACCATACCTATTGATAGCCAATTGCGAGGAGATGGGAATGGTTTATCCGATGGTTCCAGCAGGTGAGACTGTAACAAACATTCTTTTGGGATAAGAATAATTACCGTAGAGACCGGGAGCTCCCCGTCTCTACATAATTAGAAATAATTATGGCAGATAATTTTAAGGCAAAGCAGTGCGGCAAGGAGTGTCAGAAATGCAATCCTGCAGAATGCAATGATGGAAAGAAGTTGTTCACTGTAACGGTTTTCTCAGAGAATCAGGTAGGCTTGCTAAACCAGATTTCCATAATCTTCACACGCCGTCGCCTAAACATAGAGAGTCTGAGTGTGTCACAGTCGGCTCTACCAGGAATACATAAGTTTACTATCACTACAATCACAGATGAAGACACCATCGAAAAAGTAGTGAAGCAGATTGACAAGAGAATCGACATCATCAAAAGTTTCTACAACGATGATTCCGACCTTGTATATCAGGAGATTGCGATGTACAAAGTAGCCACTCAGGATTTCATCAACCTTGAGGGCACAGAGGAGTTGATCAGAAAGTACAACATCCGTATTCTTGAGATCAACGAGACATGCGTGATATTCGAGAAGACAGGTCATACAGACGAGACACAAGGATTGTTCAACGAGTTGAGCCAGAAGCTGCAGGTGCTTCAGTTCATCCGTTCAGGTCGTGTGGCAATCACAAAGTCGAAAATCGAGCGTCTGAGCGACATGTTGGCCAATATAGAGGCTCACAAGATGATGTACGAGTAAAAACAATTAATGGTTAATAATTAATAGTTAACAATTGGTGATTATATAGCAGTTGTCAAAACCGAGGATTGCAAAGGACGGAACGTCCTTACCCTCCCCACGCGAGTCCGTAGGACGAGCGTATAAAAATAGCGCATTCGACAACTCGTATGTATAAAAGCCACAATAATTAGAATCGAGTAAAAATAAAGATTCGATCACATATAAATAAAATATAAGCGTTTGCTTTTAGGTTGCACCGAAATCGCCAATTTCAATCCACCGACAAAAGCAAACGCTCAGGTGTGTGTTTCGCATACGCTTGGGCGTTGTTGTCGGGTTGGAGGTGTTTGGCGATACCTGGTGCGACCAACAGCGTCCAAGTTTTTTTATGGAGAAAAAAGAAAGTCTACATGTTGGAAAAATGATAGAGACATATTTGAAAGAAAATGGTGTCTCTAAAGTTAAATTTGCCCAAATGATCCCATGTTCTCGTGTAACAGTCTACAATATTCTAAACAGTCCAAATATAAATACCCAAACACTACAACATATCTGCAAAATCCTCAATCACGATTTCTTTTTGGACATAAGTAGCCAGCATATACAATGTAAAGAATAGCTTTACATGTAAAGATAGACTTGACACATAAACTGAAATTGAAATCTTTCGAATGTTATATTTGCAAAGGTTCGATCTATAACCTGAAAATTTTAAGGATATAAATTAATTAGGACATTTAATTACATTTTATGAGAAAAGCATTAGGATTTATACTTACACTCGTCATGTCTATATGTTTTGGTTTTGCACAAAACAATGACGTTCCTCACAATATACTAACGGTCAGATGCGGAGGGTCAACCTCTACAGCGACATCATTTGGTGTTCCATCATCTCATTTAGGAGGCTTTTGGCTTGGATTGACAGATCACATCTCTATTTATCACAAACAGCCCGTCTATTTGGAAACTGGTATTCTTTTTGTGCAAAAAGGATACAAAATATCTGGATACAAAGATAGTAAAACCAAATTAAACTATTTTGAAATCCCAGTAATGGTCAACTACAGAATCGGTAAATATGGTCATTTTGAAGTCATTCCAACAGTAGGAGGATATGTATCTGTGGGGGCAAGTGGAAAACTTACATACGAAGAAGACAAAAACTACAATGTTTTCAAAGAGGAAAGTTTAGACAGGCTTGATTGTGGACTTAGAATAGGAAGTGATATCGTATTTGGGATCGTCTCTTTAAGTTTTACATACGACCTTGGATTAAGAAAGATAGACAACTTTGATCCTATTTTTGGAGAAAAAGAAACATTATTAGGATATAAAGAACTAAAAAATAAAAGTCTCTTGTTTGGTATTGGTTTTAACTTTTAATCTGAATGAAAATGAAGAACATACAAAAAATATTATTTTCAGCTTTCTGTTGCCTTGTTATAATTGCTTGTGTTGAGAAAGACGAAATTTCACAATGGAATATGCTCCATGACGTTGAGGAAAAAACAAAGGAATTAGAAGACTTATGTTATAATCTTAACAACAATATCTTGTCGATAGACAAGATTCTTGAAGCCCAATCCAATCAACTATCTATCAATGGAATACAACAGAATACTAACGGATATTCTATTTTTTTTAGTGATGGGACAGTAGCCACTATATACAATGGCAAGGATGGAGTCAACGGCATTAACGGCAAGGACGGAATCAATGGTGTCGATGGCAAAGATGGTGCTAATGGCAAGGATGGTATCAATGGCAAAGACGGTAAAGACGGCGTTGATGGTAAAGATGGTATCAACGGCAAAGACGGCAAGGATGGTGTTGATGGTAAAGATGGTATCAATGGCAAAGACGGCAAGGATGGTGTTGATGGTAAAGATGGCAGCAATGGCAAAGACGGTAAGGATGGCTACGTGCCAGAAATATCTGTATTGAAAATTCTTGACACATATTATTGGACCATTGATGGAGAAGTAATGCACGACAATGAAGGAAACATGATTATAGCTCAATATGCAAAAGGGCAAAATGGTGTAGATGGCAAAGATGGAATCACCCCAAAATTAAGAATTGAAAAAGAATACTGGGAAGTATCCTACGACAATGGTGTCACTTGGACCCAATTGGGGAAAGCTACTGGAGCTGAAGGAAATCCAGGAATAACACCAAAATTAGAAATCAGAGATGGCTACTGGTATATCAGCTATGACAATGGTAAAAATTTTGAAAAATTAGGTAAAGCTGTTGGAGAAGAAGCCCAAAAGCCTCAATTCAAAATTGAAGACGGAAAACTAGCCGTATCTTATGACGGAGGAGAAACATGGGAAGATGTAGAAGGAGGTAGCTCGATAGGAGGAAAAGAATCATCTCCTAGAGGTGAAATAGATGGTCATGAATATGTGGATCTAGGACTACCAAGCGGATTGAAATGGGCGACAATGAATATTGGAGCAAATAAAATGACCGATGGTGGTGATTATTATGCATGGGGAGAAACCTCTACTAAAGAAACGTATTCTGGTTATAACTATCTTCTTGCACCAGATCCACAACATCCTATTAAAGATTATGCGACATTGAAATATACTGGAGTACTAGATGAAAATGACAACTTGACCCCGACATACGACGCAGCCACTCAAAATTGGGGGGAAAACTGGAGGATGCCGACAAAAGTTGATTTTGAAGAGCTCATAAATTATTGTCTTTGGTTTTATATTGAATTTGCAGGAACTAAAGGTTGGAGAATACAAAGTATGGAAGTTGGAAATTCCAACTGGATATTTATTCCATGTGTAGGAAGTGCAAGTTTATCTAGTACTGGAATATATAATAGTTCTTCTTTTAAAAAAGAAACAGATCTTGCATATGCAAAAAACATCGTTCTTTATTGTCGTATCAACGATCAAGCTAATAAAGCTAATAACCCAAATCAATTATATGAAATGACGACTTTTTATGATGGATATCCTGTTCGTCCTGTCTCAGATAAATAAAGAATATAATAAAGTAAAAACATAAAAGCGATGGGGAAAATAACATTGTATCACGGAACAAGTGAATCATCAGCCCAAAATATACTGAAGGACGGAATTAACTTTAATCTTGGTTCTGGAGAATTAGGGCAAGGATTCTATCTTGGAACCTCAATTGCATATGCAAGCTGTATGGCATGGCATGCTGCACAAAAGAATAACGACTCCAAATTTCATGTTCTTTCCGTCACCATAGAAGTTGATGATCTCAAAAAATGGAATGTTTTATCATTCAACAATTGGGGAGCGGAAAGGAAATGGAATGAGTTAATAAAAACCAACCAAACAAAGACATATTTATTCAATAAAGATGTAGTCATCTCACCTGTTCAAGATGGATTGAATATGGGATGCTGGCAGTTCAAGTTCGAAAAAGATGTTAACCCCAAATTAAAAATTAAAACATTTAGAAGTTATGAACAAAGAAAATAAAATTTACTTTTTACTTCCTACCAAGGAATATAAAATATATGATTATGCATCATCTGTATTGGAGAATTACGGAAATGACGAAAAGTTATATCTGTTAGGAATTTTCGCCTTTAGGTTCAAAAAAGGGGAAGAATATACAATCAAAGCCTTCGATGGGAATACAGGGAATGCAATAGACTTACCTTTGGAATCTTTTGATAATGAAAACAAAATGTTTGTAGTCCAAAAAGGGCTTCCGAAAAATGTTGAACCTTTCTTTTTTAGAAAAAAAGATACTCCTATATTTGTCCAAACCGAAAACGGAAAAGAAAATCTATACACTCTCGACCTTGTTGATTTGCCTCATTTTGAAGATGCATGCAAGACTCATAAATTTTTCTTTGTCGGAGAAGGTGTTGACCCAAGACTTTAGAAATACTAACAAAAGAATTCCACATTTGTGGGATTCTTTTGTATTTCATATTCATTGTACCAACAAAAATAATTTGCATCATACATTCTAAATCCAACATCTTTTATTAATATTGCAGTTGGATAGAAATCTAAAAACAAATAATATGGATAAAATAAAAAAACAGTACATCTATTTTCTTGATAATAAAGATTCTCTTATCAAGAAGTATCCTGGAAAAATCCTCTTCATTTCAGACAATTTTGAAGTTTTTGCTTTTGACTCAAAAGAAGACGCATATACATTTGATGTCAAAACGTTTGGATACGGCAATATGCTCAATCAAAAATGCAGCGAATCAGCAATATCTAAAGTGAGAAAGTTTCATTCAAGAGTCTACTGCAAATAAAAATCAAATAGCATCTAAAAACTCTCTGAAAATCTTTCTCGACGGTTCATCACATCCATACAGAAATTCTGGATGCCACTGTACTGCCCAGAGAAACGAATGTTCCGGGCAATAAACAGCCTCAACAATTCCGTCTTCAGAAATTGCCATCGGTGCCAACTTAGGAGATAGGATCGCTATTGCCTGATGATGGTAACTATTCACTGGAAGGATTTCAGTTTGTAATAGATTATATAAAGGGGTATCCTTGATCAAAAAAACATTGTGAACATATTTGTTATATGGTGCCGACATGTGATGCTCTACCGATGAAGAATGATCAGTCGGCAAATCCTGATACAATGTACCTCCTAAATATGCATTGAAAAATTGAATGCCTCTACATATTCCCAACGCTGGCTTCTTCGTATTGATACATATATCCAATAATATTCCTTCCATAGCATCCCGCTCTACGCAAGGTTCACCACAAACATCACATTTACATTCATTATATAAAGACGGAGAGACATCATGACCACCAGTGAAAAGAATTCCGTCGCATATCGACGCCAACTGCCTTAGATCATTTTCGTCTGTCGACAACGGGAAAACAATAGGCAACGCTCCTTCTGATATGATAGCATCCAAATAATTTGGAAGCATCCACAAACTATCTTTTTCATCATCCCATAATGGGACCACTCCTATTATCTTCTTTCCCATATTCCTCATGAATTTTTTTACAAATTTATGCAATGACTTTTTTCACGAGAATAATGTCAGACTATATTTATTTTTTTTAATTATCAAATTACAATCTGAAACTAAAATGGTGATTTAATGATAAAACAATATCAAAATCTTATGACTTGCACTTATTCATTTATCATTTTCTCAATTAGCATATCTGCGAACATCTTATATCCCAGAGTTTAATATTTTTGAGAAAAATATTATATATTTGCATTGTATTACAAATTTAACAAAACAGACATGGATTGTAACATTACAGGATTCTACAAAACTGAGGTAATCCTCTACCATTCAAGCTAAAGTTGATTAATCGGATTTTAATTCAGTCTTTCCATTTGGGAAACAACTGAATCAAAGGTCAATTTGCACCAAAAATCAACATAAAAGTTTATTTTAAGAATTTATTTATTATTTTTGACACATCAAATTGTTTATGGAACGTAACCTTTTGATTGAACTGTTGGAACAAGGAGAAAAAGTAAATCTTTATTCTCCTAAATTTGAAGGAGAAGAATACACTGAATTTGAAAAATTCATCATCAAATTCAAAGATAATTATCTGTCAGATTTACAAATAATTATCGGAAGAATTGACAAAATAAAAGCAATGGGATCAAACGATCGTCATTTTAGATACGAGGGAACAAAACATGATAGAGTCATGGCTCTACCATCTCATTTGGAATCTTCGAACTTGCGTCTGTACTGTCTAAATTTAAGTTCTAAAATCCTTATTTTGGGAAATGGAGGTATCAAAACAACTCAAAAGTACAACGATGATCCAATATTATCAAAATGCGTTGAAACATTGCAAAAAATTGATATCGAAATCAAAATAAAAGAACATCAAAAGATAATCACGATCAAAGGATCCGAATTAAAAGGTCCATTGAATTTGACTATCGACGACTAATATTTCAAACAATGAAAACAAATAAGCTAATGAACGAAATTCGTGCCACAATCAAACCAGAAACAAAAAAACAACTTGATTGGGCAGTGGACATAGCTAACAGAATTTATGAAATTCTTGAAGAGAAGAATCTTTCTCAGAAAGAATTTGCCATTCTTATGGGGAAAACAGAAACAGAAGTCTCACGTTGGCTTAGTGGCACTCATAATCTGACATTAGCAACATTAGCAAAAATTTCCATCGCATTAGGAGAAGATATAATACAACCTGCCAAAAGAAAGGTTGAAGAATACGATATTGTAAATTGATGCAAAACGATAAATTGCAAACAAAAATGGGCGATCTTGAAATCGCCCATTTTGCATTTATAATTTAGCATTCAGCATTATTTCATATTGCTGATAAACAACAACAATCTGTTCGCTATATTCGCCTCACTCACTCCTCCATCGAAATCGAGGGCAAGCATATTAAGCTGTGGATAAAGAGTCTTCATCTTCTTCTCTATTCCACGCGCACAGATGTGGTTGGCAATACATCCGAATGGCTGCAGACTGACTACATTGTTGCATCCTTGCTTCATATACTGGATTGTCTCCGCTGGCAACAACCATCCTTCTCCACTCTGCACCGTCAAACATAGCACTTCTTCCGCCCACTTGCTTATTGTTCGGATATCTGGCTCTGGCTCCCAATATCTGAATTTCGACGCTGCTTTCTCGAAACTCTTCACACGGCTGTAAACCAACCTATAAATCAAATCCATTGTCCACGACGGCAATTTTGGATCAATGATCTTGTTCTTTCTGTTGAACTCGATATTAACAAGGATCTTCAAGAAGAAGTTGTGGAACGTCGGTGGAAGTACCTCCACTCCATGTGCCATCAACCAGTCTGAGATATGCTTGTGTGAATATGGATTGAACTTCAAGAAAATCTCTCCGGCAATACCTGCCTTTGGATATGTTTTGTCGTAAACTTCTATTGAATTGAAGTCTTCAGCCGCCTGCTTAAGCAAACCAATAAGTTTCTTACTCTTTCTTACCTCAATAAGCGGTTTCGCCAACTCAAGATACTTGTCTCTCATCGCCTTTGCCTCGCCCTTCTTCTTTTCACGCACCGCAATCGCATGATACATGATAGAAATCCAGTCGCCATACAGCAATGAATTCAACACTATCGGACCTGCTGTCTTGTAAGGCAAGTTGAATCCTGGATATTCCTCCTCATTCGGAATACCTAGCGATATCACCGGAACCTGAGAGAATCCAGCGTCTACCAAAGCTCGCTTGATCAAAGCCGGATAGTTTGTGGCACGACACTGGCCAAGCTGTGTGATAGTCACGGCTGTGTTGTTCAGATCATATTTGCCACTCTTCAACGCCTTGATAAAATCACCAACAACCAAAGTGGCAGGATAGCAAACCTCATTATTAGAGTATCTCAATCCTTCCTCGTTACTCTGTGCGTCGCCCATTGGCAAAGCCACAAGATTATAACCAATCGCCTTGAATGCCGACGGAAGTAATGGAGACATATATTCCGTGAAGAACGGTGCAAGAATAGTCTTAGTTGCCTTATCTCCCTTTGCGAAAATTCCCGTCTTCACAAATGGAGCTTTCTTTCTTTCCGAGACTCTACCCTTCGCCTCGTACTCATATTTCAAACTGTCGATCAACGAGCGGACACGAAGTTTCAGTGATCCAATATTGTTCACGTCGTCAATCTTCAAAAGAGTCAATGATTTGCCATGACGGGATAGAATGCTTCTAATCTCGTCTGTCAAGAAAGCGTCTGGTCCGCAACCGAATGAAGTCATCTCTACAAAATGGACATCATTATCCTGCTCTGCAGCCCACTGAGCCGCATTCAAAATACGGTTGACATAACTCCACTGGCGAATATGGAAAGCCTCAGGCGTGTCACTCTTAAGCACCACAGCACCGCCACGCGCTATCTCCTCTGTGATGACCTCAACTCCAAGTTTGGCGATCATCTCTGAAATTCTATGCTGCACAAGTGGATCCGTATGATATGGACGGCCTGCAAGCAAAATCGTCATTCTCTTCTTCTTGCGTGCATTTTCAAGAGCGATCACATTATTGCGACGCAATTCCTCGCCCCACTTTGTCCAATCCTTCTCCGCCTGATCAACAGCCTTCAAAATATCGTTTCTCTTGATGCCAAAAGTTGTGAAGTAGACAAGCATCTGCTCACGAAGCAGTTTTGAATTCTTGAACGCCACAATCGGTGAATCAATCGGAACCTTCACCGTGATCGCGGAATCTACCACGTCCGGATAACCGATGATAATCGGACAGTTGAAACTGTTCTGCGCGTTTTTATCCTCTGTACGCTCATGCACGACGCGAGGATAGAATATTCTGTCTACCTTGTCAGCCAACTCATAAATATGGCTATGGATAAGCTTGGCAGGGAAACAGATATTGTCACTCATTACCGAGTGAACACCCTTCTCATAATTAGTATATGTGGAAGTGGAGCTCAACACAACCTTGAATCCAAGGTTTGTGAACATTGAGTACCAGAATGGAAACTCCTCATACATATTCAAAGCACGAGGAATACCAATTGTAGGCAAATTACCCTTTCCTTCATTTTCAGGCAGGTCGAAAGTCAAGTGATACTTCATATCACTCATATTCACGCCCTTCTCAACCGCATCTCCACCATTAGTGAAAATCTTCTCACACTTGTTGCCAGAATAGTATTTTGAACCATTCTTGAATGTGTACTGAGTGATACGGCAGTTGTTTTCACATCCCTTACACTGCAATGGACGGATTTCAAACTCCGCCGCATTCATAAGTGTTTCAAGAGGACGAGACTCATTAGCCTCTTTTTTGCTCTGCTCAATAGCGTATAGTGCGCAACCATACGCGCCCATCAACTCTGGAATATTGTTTCGGCAAACTCTCTTGCCTGTAAGATTCTCAAATGCCTTTACAACCGCATCATTGCGCATCGTGCCTCCCTGAAGCACGATATGCTTTCCTAACTCTTCGTAATTCTTGATTTTCAACACCTTGAACAGGCAGTTTTTCACAACTGAATATGCCAAACCTGCTGAAATATCACTTATCGAATAGCCCTCACGTAGCACCTGCTTCACCTTTGAGTTCATGAACACAGTGCATCGAGTTCCCAAATCACAAGGATGCTCACTCTTAGTGGCCTCACGGACAAACTGCCCGATCTCACAACCAAGAGTCTGGGCGAATGTTTCAATAAATGAACCACAACCCGAACTACATGCCTCATTGATCTCCATACGTGTCAGGACACCACCGTCGACATAGATGGCCTTCATATCCTGGCCACCGATATCCAAAATGAACGACACATTAGGACTGATACTCTTTGCGGCAACATAATGAGCCATGGTCTCAATCATACCATAATCGAGAGAGAACGCTGCCTTGATCAAATCCTCGCCATAACCAGTGGAGCATCCGCCAGCAATGTTCAACTTTACTCCTGCCGCATCAGCCTGTGTCTTCAACTCTCCCAATCCTTTGGCAACAGCCTGCACAGGATTTCCTCCATTGTGAGCATAATAACGGTAGAGAATCTCACCGTCGACATTAGTCAGAACAATTTTAGTGGTCGTAGAACCAGAGTCGATACCAAGATAGCACTTATCATCAACGTCTGCCAAAGATTTGAATTTGATATCATCTTTGCTCTTATCCTTGAGCCAAGACTGATAATCATCCTCTCCCTTGAAGACGGGAGGCATCGAAACAGAGTAGATACTCTCTTTTCTGATTGCTTTTGCCTCTTGCGAATCAAGAATCTGAGTGAGAGATTCGACGGTGTATCGTTTTTCTCCAGCCTCCGCTATAGCAGTACCCCAAGCCGGGATAAAGTTAGCCAATTCAGGAGAAATAATGTCTTTATTTATATCGAGATGGAAATAGTCAGCCAGAGCTTTACGAAGAGCAGGGATGAAAGTCAGCGGACCTCCACAAAGCAACACCTTAGGAAGAACTTCACAGCCATGGCTCAACGCACTGGCTGTCTGCACAGCAACAGCACGGAAAATACTTGCTGAAATATCCTCTTTTGTGGCATTTCTTGCGATAAGATTCTGGATATCAGTTTTTGAGAACACGCCACAACGTGACGCAATAGGATAAATTCCCTTGGCGTTTTCAGCCAAACCATTAAGCTCGGTCACGTCGACACCAAGACACAAAGCCATTTGATCGATAAACGCACCCGTACCGCCGGCACAGTTACCATTCATACGAAGACTATCAACCTTACCGTCTTTGAGATATACAATTTTTGCATCCTCGCCACCTATATCTATAAGAGTACGGACATCCGGATGCATCTTTTTTGTGTATTCTGTTGCGCCCACAACTTCCTGCACAAAGTTGAAGCCGCATCTCTCAGCAAGTCCAAGCCCCACGCTACCGGTAACGGAAAATGAGAATTCAGAATCAAGAAGTTTTTCTTTCAATTCCACCAATATATCCTTTATCACTGCACCAGGATTAGCCTGATGTCTGCGGTAGGAAGAATATATAACTTTATCCTCATCCAGCACTACTATTTTAGCTGTGGTTGAACCCACATCAAGTCCTATTCTGTACATTTCTTTTTTCTACGTTCTACAATATCTCCGCAAATATATCTTTTTTTCGTCAATCATTGATGTTTTTTTCTCTTTAATTGTTCAAAAAGTAAACATACACATCTTAAGTCAATTAAAATTTTATATAAAACTACAAATCATTTTTTAGCTCAAATTAGTTAAACTTTTTCTATCATTTTTATATTTAATTCGACATATTTTAGCATAAAAAAGCAATATTTTATGTTTTTTAATAGATTTTTATAGATTTAATCATACATTTTTATATAAAAATTTGTTTATAATAAAAAAATGAACTTATTTTGTAGACATAAACAAGAGCTTATAGAATATGATTTACATTTGTCGGGTGTAGACTTCGTCATTAGTTGTATCACTTATCACTTATCACGTAAGGTTTGGACTGTTTATGTTGCATTGTGTGCAAGAAATATATGTCTATAAGATGAACCTTTTTAAAATTTCTAGGGTCTACACCCTGACAAATGATAAACACTTCCAAACCATCAGCGAAGTGGCCTCTACAATGGAGAGTTCTCCATTGAGGGAAGATTTATCTTTTTACATATCAAAGCTTAAAGATTCGCTTTCCAAGGAAAAAATTCTCAGTGGCGACGGCAGGTCCGCCCCATTCACTTCTGAATTAAGGAAAAATTACCGTTCGCTGAATCTGCTGTCGACGGTAGTGAAGAAAACTATTATGGTGGCAGCTCTGTCTGACGACTCTAACATCCGTGAGCAGGCAGAATCTCTGCAACGTATTTATATAGAGAGCAACGTCGCTCAAAATCTGAAACTGGAGATTGCGATCGCACGATACACTTTTCTTTGCAACAGCATCAATGAAAAATTCTCCACAGACATTCAATCTGCAGTGGGCATAGGGGAAACAATAAAAAAAATGGATCAGCTATGTGTCGAGTGTAACAAAATGTTGGAGGAAAGAAAGAAAAATAAAAGCGGAAAAAAAGGGAAGTCCCTCGATATCGCCCGCCGTGAAACTGATGATATTTTAGCTTTGATAGATTGCAAACTGCAGGTGATGATGGCAGAAATGCCGTCAAAAGAATTGGATTTACTTGTGGAGAAGATTCAGGAAAAATGTGAAAGAGCTTAAACTTACAAAATATGATTGCACTTTTCTTCTTACTAATTTGTTTCTGTATACCGCTAATCAGTTTACTACTAACCTTTATCATTTCCAAAATCCAAAAGTCAACTCATACAAAACGTAATTGTATTATTTCATTTGTTCTTATCTTCAACCTCCAACTGTTTTACTTTTTATGTTGGGAAGAAGTCGAAACTAGGTTCGGCATTTATGATGACAATTGGGAAACACGCAGAGTGTCTACAGTTTATGGGGATTTTGAGAAAGTAGATCAAATTGAGACATTATCAGACATTGACATTGACTCCGTTGCAGAATATGACAATTTCATTATAGTCAAATTATCTCAAGACTCTTCATATTCATACATTGATAATCATGCAAATAAAACAAACGTTTCCTCTTTATCCGAATTGCCAGTTGCAGTATCTCAAAAGGATTTTGTTTCAGCCTCTGAATATATAAACGACTTATACTGTAAAATATATAATGAGAATCATATCGATTTAATTAAGATTCTCATCGCGTTGATTTTATCCATGTTGATCACAACACTAGAATATATCATCTTCAAAAACAGAAGAAAAATAATGAGTATTATTCAAGGTGTTCACGAAAACTGACTCTCAAATTCATTTCTTTCTAATCGCTTTTGCTTTGACCCTGAATACTGTTCTCTTATTTTTCGCGTTACTATAAACTATAAGTTTTTTACTAATCACTCCGCTCATATCCGTATTAAGCACGATTTTGATGCTGTCTGTCGACATGGAAGCAATCGGTCTTATCCCCCATTCTGCCTCAACACAATGACATGTTGACGAAACTTGGTTGATCACCAATGGTTCATCACCTTCGTTCTTTACAACCAACATCTTAGTTTGGTGTCCGTCTGCTATATTTACGTCGCCAAAATCAACAATCTCTTCCGACAAAACCAAAACTGGTTTTGCCGACACTGCAGAGAATGCAAGCAGCGACATCAGGGAAAACAGACTAATGCGCATGATGGAATATAAACTCAGTAATAAAACAGATTCCAGCTATAATAAACATTGCGCCAACGAACTTGCGAACCAAGGCATTTGCACTAAAGATTTTTGTCATCGACGACACTCGCTCCACTCCGTACGCATACAAAGCGACAACTATAAGCAATGGTATCGCAGCACCTACAGCAAAAGAAAGTGGCACCATAAAGGAGTGATTTTCAGCAATAGTGAGCGGAACCATCATTCCAAAATAAAGCACTGCACCGTCAGGACAGAAAGCTAACGCAAGAAGCATACCCACTAAAAGCGTCTGCCAAACATTCTTTTTATGCTCGCCTTTGAACATACGCACCACAATATCCTCCAAACCATGAAGGTGGATAATGTCGAGCATCAACACACCGACCACAATAAAAAGGACTCCGATGATTTGAACGTATGTGTCGGCAAAACCTTCACTTATTTTGAATGCTCCCGCAAACTGCGACAGAAGAATAGCAAGAACAATATATATCACCGACTTGCCAAGCACAAGGATCGCACCTTGATAAAGAGTTGATTTCTTTGTATCACAACCCACAGACACAAAAGAAAATGCTGCCAAATTGGCAGCGATAGTACAAGGGCTTATCGCAACTAGGATTCCAAGCAACAATGCGGTCAAAAATGGCATGTCTTGGAATCTGCCCTGAAGAGCATAAATAAAATCACTCATTTTGCAAAATTCTCAACTTATAACTTAGAGCCTGGATAGACGGATTAACAGAACTGATTCTTTGTTTGCCATCTATCAAAACCCCATAAGGAATCTTATGAACCCCATATCGTTTCGTGATCTGACTCTCCCAATACATAAAATCACAAGCAATCGGCCATCCACATGATTTTTCGGCCAAATCATTCAGTTCTTCTTGTGTTTTATCCAATGAGATTTCCAGGACTTCAAATCCCGGTGATTTAAAACGGTGATGCACTTCATCCAATTCTCTCGCATACGATTCACAGGAATCGCACCAAGATGACGTGAAAAACAAGAAAAGATTTTTGTTATAATAATGGTCTAATGTCAAAGTATCACCTTCCATAGTGACCACAGAAAACTGCGGAGCCGGTTTGTTCACCTCTAATCCAGAGTACAGCATCATTTCATCCTTAAGATACTTATAGTATTCTGAATCACCAACAGATTCCTCGTCCAACATATTTAGACACTGAACAATCTTATTCAAGCTAAACAGTTGATTTACATAAGCATAGTATACATAATACGTACAGCCAAAAGAAGTAGGTTTGTTTGCGACCTCAGATTTCAACACGTAGTATAGGGAATCAAATGTCTGATAGTATTCCGTCTCCAATTTTTCTATTTCATCGAACACATCAGTATTTACAATTTTCATCCAATTCTTTCGTCGCTTTGCCTCATATCTTCTTTCAAACCTAAGGATACGTGTCCAATCATCATTCGATGAACTTCCAGTAATCTGAATCTGATCCGGGATCATCAATGTGCCATGGACCTCAACATCAGTGTTCTCCACCATCAAATAGATGCTTCTCTTACCAATTTCAATCTGGCACATAGAAGGATTGTCGACTCTTCCCCTGAAGATAAATTCACCACCGGATATTTCACTTTGGGCGATAGTATCTTTAATGCCGGTCAATGGAGAAATATATGTAAGGTATGCTCTTGGCATAGGCAGACACCTTATCTTTCCTTTAATCACAAAAGATTCGTTATTCTTACATGATACCAAAGACGTAAGAATAAGCAAAAAAGAGAAAAAATTTATAATTCGTCTACCCATAAATTTATAAACTAAAAAAAGGACGACAAGGTCACCCATGCCGTCCAGAAAATTCGTTCGATAATTATTTTACTGTACCGCTAACAGAAACGACCTTTCTGCTTGTGTTAGGGTCATTTGAAATAATAGTCAGACGTTTTGTGAAATCACCGACCTTCATGTTCTTAGCGTCGATAGTGATTGAGACATCACCAGACTTGCCAGACTTGATTGGCTTCTTAGGCTTTGTGATAACAACATTGTCATCAAGAGCTGTGATGTTTCTGATGATCAATGGATCCTTACCCTTGTTTTCAATCTTAAACAAGAAAGACTTCTTAGAACCCTTAGCGATTTCATTTACAGGAACTACACTACCTACTGAGATAACTGGTGCGTTCTTCTTCTGCTCCTCTGTTAGTTTAGAGAAATCCTCAACAACTGTTGCGTTTACATTGATAGTCTTAGACTCTCCGTTGACAACAATTGCAAAGTTAGAGACTACAGTGCCCCACTCCTCCGACTTTTTAGAGTCGTATACAACTGTGATTTCTGCATCACTCTTTGGCTTGATCACTTCTTTGTCACAAGAAACTGTTATATAAGAAGGAACTGACTTGAATGTTGGAGTGATATCAGCAGAACCATTGTTGTAAACCTTCAACTTCTCTGATTTTGACTCTGGATTCTTGATCTTGTGCAAATAGATGTTCTGGTTTTTCAAACGAAGATCACCTACGCTGAATGGATACTCATCCTCAATCTTCTTTGCCTTAGGGATAACCTCACCCTTGATAGTAAGACGGTGCTCTCCTGCATTCTGAGTTGTAACTGTAATTGTCTTAGTAAATGCGCCAGGACGACCTGTTGCATTATAAGTAGCGTTGACAACACCACTGTCACCAGGAGCAACTGGAGTCTTTGTCCAATCTGGAGTCGTACAACCACAACTTGCTCTTACCTTACTCAACACCAAATCCTCTGTACCTTTGTTGACAAACACAAATGTACAAGACACTCTTCCGTTCTCCTCTGGGAAAGTACCAAAGTTATGAACAGTCTTTTTAAATTCAATCACAGCCTTACCTTGCTCCTGTGCGAAAGCACAAACAGCAGTAACAAATGCTGCAATAAATAAAATTACTCTTTTCATATCTGTTTTTTTATTATTTCTTTGACATTACACCGCAAAGTTAAAAAACTTATTTCTCTTTTACGAATAATGCGAGATATAAAACAAGCGATTTTAATTTTTTTTAAACTTTAAAACAAAAGACCGTCTCTTTTTGGAGACGGTCTTTATATTGTCAAACGATTTTGATGACAAATTAATTGTTCTCTGGACGCAACTTACGTACAGTAACAGCTGTCTGCCACATTTCGCTTTCACGAAGTGCCTTAAGCTCTTTCTCAAGACCTGCACGGTAGTCAGGCTTAGAGTTAGCGTCGATAGAGATCTGAGCCTCGTTACCAGACTTAACGCTAGCGTAAAGCTTCTCAACAACTGGCTTGATAGCATCGTGGAATGGAGTCATCCAATCCAAAGCACCACGCTGAGCTGTAGTTGAACAGTTAGCGTACATCCAGTCCATACCGTTCTTTGCGAACAATGGCATCAAAGACTGAGTAAGCTCCTCTACTGTCTCGTTGAATGCCTCTGATGGAGTGTGACCGTTCTCACGCAATACCTCGTACTGAGCTAGAAGAAGTCCCTGGATAGCACCCATCAATGAACCACGCTCACCTGTAAGGTCTGAAGTTGCCTCACGCTGGAATGTAGTCTCGAACATGTATCCTGAACCGATACCGATACCAAGTGCCAATGTCTTCTCCAATGCCTTACCTGTTGCATCCTGGTAAACAGCGTATGAAGAGTTAAGTCCACGTCCCTCTAGGAACATTGTACGTAGAGATGTACCAGAACCCTTAGGAGCAACCATGATAACGTCGATATCCTTAGCAGGAACTACACCTGTACGATCGTTCCAAGTGATTGCGAATCCGTGTGAGAAGTAAAGAGTCTTACCTGGAGTAAGATACTTCTTGATTGTTGGCCATACTGACATTACAGCAGCATCTGAAAGAAGACACATTACAATAGTAGCCTTCTCACAAGCCTCCTCGATACCGAATAGAGTCTCTCCTGGCTTCCAACCATCAGCTACAGCCTTGTCGAAAGTCTTACCCTGACGCTGTCCAACGATTACATTGAATCCGTTGTCACGTAGGTTCAAGCTCTGACCTGGACCCTGTACACCGTATCCGATTACTGCAATTGTCTCGTTCTTAAGAACCTCACGTGCTTTCTCCAATGGAAACTCATCGCGTGTCATCACTTCTTCGATAACGCCGCCAAAATTCATTTTTGCCATTTTTTATCTTTAAATTACGATTACTTCAATAATGTACAATCTGCTGTAAAAAACATTCCAAACCGATTGTTCCGCAAAAATACAAAAAAACAATACGCCAACGACTATATTTTAAAACATTTTTTTCATTTTTTTTCTTGCAAGCCGTTTTTGCATAAAAAAAAGAGAGAAACTTTCGTTTCTCTCCTCTTGGAGCGGAAGACGGGGCTCAAACCCGCAACTTTCAGCTTGGAAGGCTGACGCTCTATCAATTGAGTTACTTCCGCAATTTGTTTGTGGGTGCGGATGGATTCGAACCACCGAAGGCAGAGCCAGCAGATTTACAGTCTGCCCCATTTGGCCACTCTGGTACACACCCTTAAGTCAGTTTCCTTACTTGTCGTAAGTGCTTTTCCTTAATTGCGATGCAAAGATAGAGAGTTTTCTCATATTCACCAAATGTTTTTTGATGTTTTTTACAATAAAATTCACAACCTACAATCAATCAAACAATTAAAAAAATCAAAAAAATCCCATTTCATTGAAAACATCACCATCTATATCCAAAATTGACGAAAATGGGATTACAGTCCCGTCGGACATGGTCAATGTACTTTCATATTCGTCAAACTTACGGACAGTACCGGTATCTGATTTATACTCCCCTCCTGCTTTCCTCTTGTCGTGGATAAAATATGTTATAGTGACAACTGGATAATCCTGCAATCTCACATTTAAATATGCAATTCTACGGTTGAGCTCGCTTACCACCCCGTCCTCCATCTCCACTTCATTATCTGTCAGACGGGCTGTCTCTGCTATCATTGCGTCATGACCAACCAATGCCGCAAACGGAGCAAACTGCGCCGCACGCTGATACATCGTCATCTGTGGATGGCTCTTGGAGACATGGTGCGGAAGGTTTATTATATCATCATAATCGTCTGTCATGCTTTGTGTCCTCCTATTTGTTCGTTTCTATCCTTTGCCGTCGCACCGTCTTCAAAATTCAATCCTCTAAGAATAGCATTCTTGCCAAACTGTTTTTTGATGGACAATAAAGCCTCCTGCATTCTTCGTTCTTTTGCCAAACGCTCCTCCTCTTCTTTCTTCTGCTTTGCCAAAGTCTCATAATCGGTGAAAAGATCCAGCTGGACCATTTTATCATCTTGTTTTTTCACTCTCGACTCCAGAACAACGTGATTAGTAGTTATATTAAGTCGGCGTACGAGCAGATTTTTGTTGACAATACGGTCAAATAGATTCTCGACGGCGGTCATTATAAGTGTTGTTGAAGAGGTCTGTCTGTCGAGGTTTGCTGTGCCATGCGCGGATTTCGGCACTTCCCTGCCATAATAGTCTTTCATCACCGGTCCATGATACTTTGCTCTTATCTCAGGATTCTCAAGTGACGTTCTATCATAACCAACCGTCACCACAAGCTGATCTGTCACCAATCCTTTGTCGAGCAGATCCATGGAAATAGCGTCTGCCATCTCCTTGATTACCACTCGGGCCTTTTTAAATGTGTATGGTTCATGAAGCACTTGCCCACTGCTTAATGAATTTGTCTCCGGCCGATAACTCTTGATATAATCCATCGTACATGGTTCCCAACCCCACGCATGGTCAATCAGGAGCTCGGCATTTACTCCGAAAAGTTTATAGAGCACATCCTCATTTTTAACGGAGAGTCGAGCGATCTGCCCCATCGTCTCAATACCATACATTGCCAATTTCTGCGCGATTCCTTTTCCACATCTCCAGAAATCAGTCAAAGGACGATGATTCCACAGCTTTTCCCTGTACGATTTTTCGTCCAGTTCAGCTATTCTCACTCCATCTTTATCAGCAGGAATATGTTTCGCCACAATATCCATAGCCACCTTGCACAAATACATATTCGTGCCTATACCAGCAGTAGCCGTTATGCCAGTCTGTTTCAGCACATCTCGCACTATTGTCATCGCAAGTTCATGCGGAGTCTTCTTATAAGTGGAAAGATATGCCGTCACATCCATAAATACCTCATCACAGGAATAGACGTGTATGTCCTCAGGAGCTATATATTTCAAGTAGACGGAATAAATTTGAGCCGACATCTGCATGTAGCGGGCCATACGAGGTGGTGCCACAATATAGTCGAGTTCCCAATCAGGATGCTCCAACAACTCAGGATTTCTCCAGGATTTGCCAGTGAATACACCATACGGAATATTCATCCGTCGTTGATAATTCACCTCCCTCACTTTCTGAACCACCTCAAACAATCGAGCTCGTCCTCCCACTCCATACGATTTTAGCGACGGACTAACAGCAAGACAGATTGTCTTTTCCGTTCTGCTTGAATCAGCCACGACAAGATTTGTAGTCAAAGGATCAAGACCTCTGTCCACACACTCCACAGAAGCGTAGAATGACTTTAAATCGATTGCTATATAAGTACGATTGTCTGGATTCATAATTTATATAGACACACTGACGTGTGTTCACTTGGACTCCTTTCTAATCAATGTAAACAATATAGAAGCGACCACCATGCTCAATCCTGCGAAGACGGTGCCATACCATCCAAATTCGACCCACATTGTTCCTGCAAGAAATGTCCCGAAAGATCCGCCGATGAAATATGTCACCATATATATGGTGTTCATTCGGCTCGACGCCTGTGGGCATAGTTTCATAGTCGCGCTTTGGTTGCTCAACTGCACACATTGCATTCCAATGTCTATGACAATAACCCCTGCGATGATGCCGACGTAATAGTTTTGGAACAAGCCCATGATTATCCATGCCAACAAAACTAATGAGACACCACACGCATTCACCCTCTCCACTCCGTAGCGAGTGATATATTTGCCTGCGTTTGACGCGGTCAACGCTCCAGCTATACCACATAATCCAAGCAAACCAACCACGTCGCTCCCTTGGAAAAACGGGGCTTCTTTAATACGGAATGCCATGCACGCCCACATGCCGAGCAACGATCCAAAAATCAATCCGGAACGAACTGAATAGGTGACTGCCTTAGGATTTTCCTTTAAAAGCCGAAAGATAGACGACATCAGTTTTATGAAGCGTCCATTAAACGTCGGCTCCACATACGGGAATGTCTTCATGACTATCACCGCTGAAATCGCAATCAGCCCAGCTGCAATTCCATACATTGTCCGCCATCCCCAAATATCACCAACGTATCCGCTTGCCACCCTCGACCCGAGAATGCCAATAAGCAGACCAGACAAAATCAATCCTACTTTACGTTCTTTCTCGTCTTTGCGAGAAAACTGTGAGACAAATGGGATAAAGATCTGTGGTGCGACAGAAAACACTCCTGTAATAAAACTTGCGACAAGTAGCGTCATCACATTGTTAGAAGACGCTATCGTCAACAAAGAGAAAAACAGCACGCCAAAACATATTAGTATAGTGGAGCGTCTGTTATAGAGATCTCCCATAGGAATGATGAAAAGAAGTCCAAGTGCATAACCTATCTGTGTGAACACAGGCATCAAATTGACCTGAAACTCCGTGAGCCCAATATCTTCTCGAATCAGATTAAGCAAAGGCTGACAGTAGTATAGATTCGCCACAGACACACCTGCCATGACTGCAAGCAAAGCCACTAATGAAGATGGGATTCCTTCATTTGGTTTAAGGCATTTGTCTCTTTGCATACTCCCTATTTTGACGCGATAAACACCCAAATTAATTTGCTGGTGTCCACTTACAACGAACTGGAGATACTATCTGTCCTTCTTCTTTCAATTCCTTCATTGCCTTATCCACTTCCTTACGGTCGAGACCGCTAAGTTCTGCGATTTTGCCTGCGTTAAGAGGCTCTCCAGCCTTTTTCATTGTTTCTAACACTTTGCTCTTGTTATCCATAGTATTTATTTTTAGAACACTTTTTCTTATTACACCTCCATGCTTTATGGAATTAATGAATATTTCGACTCCAACAAAAAACAACGGAGGCATCTCGATTAAAAATCATTCAACTTAATAATTCAGCATGATTCTTCCTCCCTCCTTGACAAAGACACCGGGAAATCTGCAAATCACCGCATATACCTGCTTGCTTGTCACTGGCTGACCATCCTTTCTAATATGCAGCTGCTGTCTGTTGATGGCTTCCGCTATCTGGTCGGTCGTCATACCTCCGTTTCTGGAAGCGATAACGTAGACTATGGCTTCTTCAATTCTCATTAAAGTAGTTTTCTTAATTCAGCCTCAAACTGCTCTGCATTCTTGAAGACGATAGCCGGCATTCCTTCTTTTATGCTTGCCTCTACATTCTCCTCTTTATCATCAGCGAAAACACACTCCTCTGGCTTCAATGAGAATCGGTCAAAAAGGCACTGATAGATTCCTGGCTCAGGCTTGATCTTATGCACTTCCGACGATATAATATAACCGTCGAGCAAATTGAATATATCATACTGCTCCATTGTGATATAAACCTTGCTACACCAATTCGACAAGCCATATAGTTTGAAACCTTCCGTTTTTAGCCGCTTTAGCAAATTCTTCATACCGGGAATCTCACCAATAATAAGATCAGGATAATGTTCAGAAAAGATACGCAATTCCGGTTCAAACTCAGGATTTTCAGCTATCAAATCATCCACAATCTCCTCAAATGGTTTCTCCCCCCTATCCACGACAGGAGTCAGGCCATCATTATATAAGATAGGGACAAACTGTTTACGACGGTTTTCATCCGGAACATAACGACGGAAGAAAATGTCGAAATCATAGTCGACCAACACTTTGCCAAAATCCAAAATTATATTTCGTATCATGCCTTTAATTCTTTTGTATCATTTTCTATTTGACGCAAACAATATGGAAGTTTCCCTAACGCTCTGTGATGAGCCACACAAGCGCAGCACCTTCCGTGTCTCGGACACTCCTTAGGACATGTGCACTCGAAATAATGGCTTTCATCCACTGTTTTTGATCTATGAACACATTCCATATTATTATCTTATAAAATTCATTGGCGTGCGAGGTTCAAGCACGGGAGCATCACCCTCTCCCGTCGCTATTTTCTTGATCAGCCAAGACATGTTGTTGGCAAGAGTACGAACCGTCTGCAGTCCCTCTACATCAAGAGCCGTCTCACCTTCCGCACAACCATAAAGTATATTCCAGTATTGCGACGTTACAACTGGCATATTGGTCATTTGGAAAGGCATATTGAGCGACTGGAAAGCGGCAGTGGCTCCTCCACGGCGACATACACATATGCCGGCAGCTGGTTTGTTAGCCATCACACTGCTTCCCGCATACATCATACGCTGCTGCAGACAACACACTGGTCCAGCTGGCTGACCATAGTAGACAGGGGATCCAATTACAAGTCCATCACACTCCTCCATCTTGGCTATGATGCTGTTTGTGATGTCGTCATTGAACACACAACGGTTGTCATGACAGCTGTTGCAAGCGATGCATCCACGAACCGGTTTTGTGCCGATCCATACCAACTCACTTTGAATACCGTTCTTTGCCAACTGCTGAGCAAATTCATTCAAAGCGACATATGTGTTGCCCTCCTTACGTGGGCTTCCATTAACAAGCAATACTTTCATAATAGTTTCATTATTAGCAATTTAATCTTTCAATACAACCGCTGTTGTATCATTTTCCTTATTTTTTTTCTTTCTATTGTAGAAATAATAACCAATATAACCTACAATAAGAAGAATAAGGATCCAACCAATTGCGTTAGACATATAAGTCAAATTTACAAATGTGTCTGGATAGAACAAGAACTCAATCTCATGCTCGCCAGCTGGAATAACCATACCACGCAAAATCCAGTTTGTACGGAAATGGTCAACTTCCTTACCGTCGACATAGACATGCCAACCTGGCTTATAATAAACATCCGAGAAGATTGTCAAAATATCCTTTTGCGAAGATGAAGTAAACTTCTTTCTGTTTGGATGCGACAATGTCAACTCAACTTTAGCCGTAGAATCCATTTCAAAAGGAGTGACAAGGCTCTTGAATTCCTCATTTATAATTGCAGTCTTTGACGGATCTATTTCCTTCAATGTATTCATCTCCGCGTCGGCATCCTTCACAAATTTCACATCACCGACAACCCATGCGTCTCCATTTCTCATCGGATTCATAATTGGAGCCGCATCATTATTATAGATGATATACTTAGTGTTGAGCATATTCAACACCTTTGTGGAAGCGAATGCTGCCTCGACATCTTCATTAGTTCTGGCCTTCTGCAGATCTGTAATCACTGTTTTCATCTCCGGCTCGATACACTGCTCAATCAAATCCTGGTAACGACGCAACTTAGCGGCATTATAACCTCCAATTGAATGATGGAAATAAGATGTCTCAGAATTATTGAATGGATTATTCAAATTCAACACTCGGAAATCAACATCTTTGTCCGCCAATATAAACTCATCTGCTTTTGTTGGCTTTCTTGTCTCACTCTTTGCACGCTGCTTAATATAATTGTCATCATTCAAATAACGTTTGTCGACATTCCACAAGTCAATCAATGTAAGGAATGCGATTGCGACAGCGACAAATTTTCTGTTTTTCACCATACCCTGACGAGAGAATATCCACATCAACGCTGCAGCAATCATTATAAACACCAACGAACGGAAAGCGTCATCACTTGCCAAATCCTTACGGTCGGCAACCAATGCGTCGACAAACCAATCAGGATAATTTGCCAACTGAGCAGCATCCTGCGGTGAGACAAAATCTCCGAATATGCCAGGAGCGATCCATACCACCAAACAAACTCCTGCAGTAAGAATCAATGAAGCATAAAAAGAAAAGCTAAATCTGTCTGTATTGAATTTTTCCGACATTTTAGGGAACATCGGAGTCTTGTCTATATCTTTCGTCATATACTTGTTCAAAGCCAACGCGCCCAACAATGCAAATATCAATTGCGGAATGACAAGTGCCATAGACGGAGTACGGAACTTATTGTACATAGGCAAATAGTGGAAGAAGAAATCGTTGATTCCAGCATTCTTTCCAAAGCTCAATATCATAAAGAATATTGTAGACGCGAACAACACCCACTTAAACTTGCTCTTGATATAGAACATTGCGAAACAAGCCAAGAAACAAACAATCGCACCAAAGTAAACTGGTCCTGAAGTGAATGGTTGGTCGCCCCAATATGTGTTCATACGAAGTGTTTTCGGAACAGCAGCTCCATGTTTCTTCATCTCCTTAGCCAAATTAGATGTCTTACGGTCAAGTTCTCCGCCACTCTCTCCACCATAGATATTTGGAATCAAAAGAGTAAATGTCTCAGCCTTACCATAGCTCCACGCAAATGCATATCCCTGGTCCAACCCAGAAGATTTGTCCGTCTTACCGTCTACCTGAGCAGACAACTCACTCTTTCCGCGAATACTATGCTGACCAAGCTCATAATTTGACACCAACTTTGGTGAGTTCATCAAAACAGCGATCAACACTCCGACAAACAGGCATCCAGTGTTGACCAAAAGATCTTTCTTTTCTCCCTTCTTTAACGAATATATCAAATAACCCAAATAAATGGCAAGGCACAGAAATGCAAAATAATATGTAATCTGATAATGTGCGAATGTGATATGTAAATACAATGCGACAGTGAAAACCAAAGTTGCCAAAAACTTATTCTTCTTTTTTACAAGCATTGCCATTCCCAATAGGACTAACGGCATTAACGCCATGGCCCACGCTTTTATAACATGACCCGCAGCAATAATAATAAAAGAATAAGACGACAACGCAAACGCAAATGATCCAAAAACCGCGACTGGTATTGAACAACCCAACATAATCAACAGTGCGTACATACATAGAAGGCTACACAACACGATTCCTCCATCTTTGTCTCCAAGAATATACAAGACCTTTGTCATTGTGGTTGACACCGGATTCGGTGCCAGTCCACATCCTGTAACTGTGTATGCCGGCATACCCGAGAACATCGAACTGCACCAATACGACACCTCGTCGTGTTCACCATCATTATAGAAGGCTTTTTGCTCATGAGCCATTCCTTCCCAATGGTAAACATCTCCTCCTAACAGCTCTTTGCCGTCAAACTTTACACTGAAGTACGCCAACGTACTCGCAACAAAAATTAATAGCACCAACAAGTGCTTCATCCACTCTTTCATATTTTTATCTTTTTCTTTTTCAATATTGATAATTCGTCTAATATGTCACAATTTATAATCTTCAACCCGATGAAATAAACTATCACCCCAACAAACACACTCGCCATCATCCTCGGCAACGGACCGAAATCCATATACATTTTAGCTTGCCATACCGCCAACACCATCACAACCGAAATAATCAGATATGGAGCAACGTCTTTTATCATTTCCGAAATGGAATACTTGAAAATTCCATTCATAAACCTGATTTTCAAGCTCAAGCAAACTGCCCACGCAACAAACGACGCAGCAATCATTATATTTATGACTGCATTACCACCATATACTTCCAGAATTGCTTTATGCGACTCACTCAAATTTATAAAACAAAGATACGCTGAAAGTATAAGCAATGTGTGGCGCACACATTCCGAAAAAAAGAATTGTTTTGTCTTTCCTTCCACCAACAATATCTGATTGACCAACCCATTAAACGGATCAAGGAGAGCCACCACCACCAGCATCCTGAAATACGGCACTATCGGCAACCATTTCTCAGTCAGCACCAACACACAGAAATCATCAAACACAACTGCTAATCCCAACAATGCCGGGAATATTAGCAGAGCACAAACATTCATGAATTTACGGTAATACTGCTTCTGGCGTGCCTTGTCTTCTTTTATTTCCGTCAACACAGGCATTGCCACCTGAGCAATTGTCGGAGTGATAACATCTCGCGCAATATTCTTATATTTATCCGCAGTGTAATAATGTCCGAGTATCGACGCTGGAAAAACTCGACCAATGGTGACTGTAAAAAAGTTTGTTGTCACGCTCGACACGATACCGTTGATTATAAGCAGATAAGAGAAATCGAACAATTCCTCAACGACTCCAAACCTAGGAGTAAGTTTCAACCCCTTCCACGGCTTTATCACCCAAAGCATAAATGTTTTGGTTATTCTCAACGAGATCTGCTGCCATGCCAACGCCCAATATGAATAACCCAAGTGTACCAATGTGATCGCCACCACTCCACTCACAATGACAGCCACCAAGTTTGCGATAGCTATATATTTGAAATCCAAAGCTTTGGTATGTCTTACAATCTGCACCAGCGACAACGAGTTGATGATGACAATCAGAAATAGCAGCCGTGCCAAATCCGTCAACTCTGGTATCGAATACCAATCGGAGATCAATGGTGCACAAAAATAGCCAACCAAATATAAGACAACACTAATCAACAAGTTGACATAGAAAATTGCAGAATATTCCTCATCCGTGTTGCTCTCACGTCTGATCAAAGCAGTAGAGAATCCCAAATCGACCAATCCTATTCCAATCGAAACGAAAATAGTCAACGCTCCTATGAATCCCATATCTGTCTCAGAGACGTTGCGGACAACGTACAGACCCGTAAGCAATGCAATCAGCTGCACTCCCACCTTCTCTATGGCATTCCATACGATCGACCTTTTCGTCTTCTGTTTAAGATTGTCCATTATCTCTTGTCAACAAATTTTGTGATCTTTCTCTGTCCTTCCACTATTCGTATTTTATCCACGTCCGCAGGATCGGCAAATTCAATAATTGGAGCGACCCTCACCTTGGCGCGATACAAATCCTTGATTTTCTTCTGCAATTCTTCCGACGGAATGTTTGTTCCGACCAAAATCTTTATTTCATCCGTGCCAAGTTCATTTGTGAAAGCCTCAACCACATAGTTCGCCACCTCTGGCAACGGATCCAACACATCAAACAATGCTGGCGGGTAGACGGTTGTGCCCTTCACCTTTAGCATTTGGCTTCGTCTGCCGATCACTGCGCTAAGACGCATAGTGTTGCGTCCACATTTGCATTTTTCTGTATGATGATAGCAGATATCTCCAGTTTTGAATCTTACAAGAGGCATTCCCTCCACACCTATATGAGTGATTGTCACCTCTCCTGGCTCATCATCGGCAACTGGTTTATTGTTCTCATCAAGAAACTCCACTATGATCAGTTCCGGCTGGTGATGACCTCCACAACCGAATGAGCACTCGCTGAATCCGGTCTGCATTTCCGTAGAAGCATAAGTGTTGTAGAGTTTGATCTCTCCCCAACGTTCATCGATATGCTTGCTCAATTCTGTGAAGCCGAACTCTTTCGTGCGGATACTTTCACCAATGCATATTGCCTTCTTTATTCCACTTTTATGGAAATCTATTCCATTTTTTTCTGCAAATTCAGCAAGTTTGATCAAAAAACTAGGCACACACATCAACGTGGTCGGATGGATTCTCTGAATGGTATCCCACTGTAGTTGCGGCACTCCACCTCCCACTCTCACGATTCCAGTGCCAAGTTCCACAGCTCCAAGAAAATAAGCCATTCCTGCCATGAAACGTTTGTCGAGCGTGCAGGTAAGCTGGATTATATCATCTTTTGTTAGTTCTGCGGCAGAAAATGTCAAAAACTCATTATACGAGAGTCTATCCAAATCATGTTTGGTCAAACCTACCACCACTGGATCTCCCGTAGTTCCTGAAGTGGTAACTATATCAACAATCTCACTCTGCGGAACACAGAAGAAATCGTTATTGAACTTTTGTAGCTCGTTCTTGGTAGTGACAGGAAGACGTTGCAAATCATCCACCGTCTTTATATCTTCCGGAGAGACATGATTTTCATCAAACACTCTCTTATAATATGGAGAATTAGCATAGACATATGCCATCTGCTCTTGCAGACGTTCATTCTGGAACGCCGCAATCTCCTCCTTACTTTTATATTGTATATCTGGTTGACGTTTGAATGTCAACTGATTAAAAACACTACTCATAATTTATTTTCATTTTTGTCACATACATAAACGCTTCTTTTCACCTCTGTTTTTATTTGACGCTCGTCCGTTTTCTGACGATCATCCGTTTATTAGACGCACGTCCTTTTATTAGTATTTTATTAGTATTAGACACACGTCCTTTTATTAGTATTAGACGCACGTCCGTGCGTCTCTACTGGTATTCTTTTATTTTGTCCTCTATTGCCTTACGTTGGGCCAATTTTGGGATCTTGCACTCCAATGCTTTCTTCCACCTTTCACAAGCATCCTTCTTATCACCAAACATAATATATATATCTCCAGCCATATTGTACGACTCAAAATACATCGGATTACACTTTGCCAATTCATCAGGGTAACTCATCAAATCTTTTAGGCTTTTTAAATAAATGAACCTTTTATACCCCAAATACTCCTCCGACTGCCTCATCGAATCTGCAACCGAAATATATTGGCATGCAATTTTATAATCAGACGCGCATACATGATTATCAGACGCACGACCGTGGTTATCAGACGCATGACCGTGGTTAAAAGACTCACGACCGTGCGTCTCTACGGCAATATTCAGGATATCCTTTAGATTAAATTTCACATAAGGATAAAAATCCTTTGGCTGAGTACAGACATATATGTTAAGGCTATCAGGTTCAAAGACGACGGAATGGTGAGCAATCAATTGATTGATAGCCATTTCGTTGCCAATTCCGATGTTCTCCCCTCCTTTGCCAAACGGATTTAGCAGAACAGCCATTGCGTCTTCAGCATCAAACTTTTCCTTTTTTTTCATATGTTCGGCAAGCAGTTCGATGCGATACTTAGTATCCGTCTGATTGATATTCATCAAATTACGTTCATTATGCATAAACTTTTCACTTTGGAAATGATTTGTGCAAAGCAGAACATCTTTATTTGGCGAACGGAACAGCTCGATCTCTTCCGGAGATTTCTCAATGATAGCCATATCATTGTCGAAAGCAGAAGCCACAACTATATTTTCAGCCACAAACGTCTTCTTCTTCTTTGCTTCCGCATAAGCTTCATCTATACTCTTACAATGTATCAATATGTGGCGCACTAGCATCGAGATCGGCATTGCCACAGATTTCGGAATATCAAGTTTGGATGCATTGATACATACAGCCAATCCCTTCTCATTCATTCCAGACAAAACGCCAAGCATACCACCCCATGTGACCGAGGCAAACGCATATCCAGAATCTGGCTTGCAGATGGAAAGCACCTTCGTCTCAGCGAATTCGTCTCCACAATAAAAATCGAAATTACGTCCGAAAAGCAAAGATGAGTCTTTTGTTTTTTCTCCGTTCAAGACGAAAGAACTACAACCGACAAGCATGTAATCCTGCATCGCATGTCCGATATCGTGGGCGGCGTGAAGATTCAGCTGAAGCTCGTACGGATCAGCCAAGTCATCAAAATCATGAGAGTCGGCAAGACTCAATCCATACAACTCACGACATTGCTCATCAGTCAGATACTCCTGTATTCCGCTGTTGTAGAACCTTACGAATTGGCATAAAAACTTACGGTACCACTCGCCTTCCACAGTCTCCTCCATCCTTCGCAAAAGAGCCCTTTTCTGGTACGACATAAGATCAGGCAGCAATGCTCCATATGCATACCCTCTCGTCTCAGGATTGCCTTCCGTGTAGCAGACGTAGATATCATCCCCAATTTTTTTTGCCCAGTTGTTGCCAAGCGTACGTATGGAATCATTTTTATTGACAACAGAGTCTGTCAGAGCAATCTTTCCTATATGCGGTGTAGGAACCACATGAAAGGATGTATATACAAACAAGCATAGCAATGCCAACAAAGGCACCGCCACACAAATGATTAATATATACTTAATTGCTCTCTTCATCAGCTACACTATTCGCATCGGAATACCTTCGTCTCTCAAATATTTCTTCAAATCAGGAATTGCTATTTCATGGAAATGGAAAATCGACGCTGCCAAAGCGGCATCAGCCTTACCCTCCGTGAAGACATCCTTGAAATGCTCCATCTTGCCTGCTCCGCCAGAAGCGATCACAGGAATAGACAAGCTTTCCGACAACACACGTAACGCATCATTGGCAAACCCTTGCTTCACTCCGTCATGGTTCATACTTGTGAACAGAATTTCTCCAGCACCTCTCTCCTGAGCCTCCTTAGCCCAAGCGAAAAGTTTCTTATCAGTAGCGACGCGACCTCCGTTCAAATAACATGTCCACTCTCCACTCTCATCCAGTTTGGCATCTATAGCCACGGTGCAGACCTGGCTTCCGAATCCCTTGGCCACCTCACTGATAAGATCAGGATTCTTGATTGCTGCGGAATTGATTGATACCTTGTCTGCTCCGGCACAAAGCAATGCGTCGACATCACCTATTTCATGGATTCCACCACCTACCGTAAATGGAATACTGATATTTTCAGCAATGCGTCTCACCAAATCTTTGAATGTCTTTCTTCCCTCGTGCGACGCAGTGATATCCAAGAACACAAGTTCATCTGCTCCAAGACGGCTATACTCTGCCCCAAGCTCCACAGGGTCGCCCACCGAACGAATATTAACGAAGTTCACGCCCTTCACCGTCTGACCATCCTTGATATCAAGGCACGGAATAATTCTTTTTGCTAACATTACCCTGTGATTTTATAGTTCCAAGAAATTTTTCAATAGTTGCTCTCCCACCTTGCCGCTCTTCTCCGGATGGAACTGCACAGCATAAAAATTATCCTTGTGCAAAGCGGCAGAATACTGGTTGATATAATCAGTAGTCGCGATTGTATCCTTTCCTACAGTAGCATGATAGCTGTGGACATAGTAGAAATATGGATCGTTGGTAAGATTCTTAAACAGTGGAGACGACGGATCGGCAGTCACAGTGTTCCACCCCATATGTGGAACCTTGATGATGCTTTCGTTTGGCACGAATCTCTTCACCACTTCATCAAAAATGCCCAAGCACTCCACATTACCACCCTCCTCACTACTCTTGCAAAGAAGCTGCATGCCGATGCAGATGCCAAGAGTCGGCTGTGTGAGATTCTTAATGACATTGTCAAGCCCATGCTCACGAAGATAGTTCATCGTTGTCTCAGCCTCACCCACACCTGGGAAAATCACTTTGTCGGCTGATTTGATTATATCAGCGTCGCCTGAAATTGTAGCCTCTACGCCAAGACGTCGGAGAGCATAATCCACAGAAAATATATTTCCTGCGTTGTACTTTATAATAACTACTTTCATATAATTCGAAATATAGTCGCAAATATACTAATTTCAATGATAAATACGAAATCAGAAATGCATAATTGTCGGTGCAACAAAACATTCCTGTTCGTTCTTGCCCCGCACATACTTCGCTTTGTCACGTACATATTCTAAAGACAATCAAGCAGATTGATTTTTTAGTCTGCTTGATTTGAAAAATTGAAATAAAACGTATTTTTGCAGAGTAACATAAAAATTATTTCGCTATGAAGACCACAAAGAAGAGTACTAAAACGACAAAGAAAACTTGCGCCAAGAAAAGCGCAATTACTTTGTATTGGGAAAAGATGGGAGACAAAAGAGGTGAAATATACGATATGAAAGCAGTTTTGAAATAACGAACAAATATTTTTGGTTCTCATTCATTTATCGACTGATTTTAAACAATTTCCAATATTAGCAATTGACTATATCCTATTTTAAGACTGATAAATAGGTCATTTTATTTGAGGATTGCAAAGGGCGGAACGCCCTTGCCTTCCTCACCAGCGCGAGCCGAAGGCGAGCGCATATAAAATAAACACATTGGCTCTGAGTCTTAAAAGAAAGTCTTTTTTATAAGATAAAGAGATTGAAAATCAATCATTATATGGAATGACCGCTTGTTCTTGTGGATTTGCGGAGAGAGTGTGAGATTAGAGCGTTCCGCCCTTAACAATCCTCGCATTTAGCTAGGTAATGAGCTTTATAGCAAAATACTAAACAATTTAAAACTTTTATAGTATGGACGGATATTTTTATGTCAAGCCAGAGATAAAAAATCTCTTTTGAACAAAGAGGAAAAATGACAGTCTTTTTGAAAGATGGACGATCTATAACCGCACCTCTATCTGCATTTCCATCTATCAAAAAGATTCCAGCATCAAAAAGGAAAGATTATTATCTTCTTGGAAAAGATGTCTTTTCATGGGATTGTTCTGATGAAGTTTTTCATATAGAACAGATTTTAGGATGTTTTGATTATTACGGACACGAAGCTGATTATCATCACGGGCTTGAAGATGAATAGAAGTAAAGGAGCGACAAACCGTTTATCTTATATTTTACACATACAACGATGGCTACATACACAATAACAATCAATAAAAGACACACAAAAGGCAAAGCAATGATGAAGTTTCTCAAATCAATGGGAGTGTTTGGAGAAACTTACTCAACAGGCTATTAATGAGATAAAAGACGGGAAAGGAACAAGATGCAAGTCATTTGAAGAGTACCTTAAAGAGATTGAAAAATGAGAGGTTCTATCCTAGTTTATGATTTTGTGCGTCTTCCTGACGCACTGGGATTTGAGGAGCGTTCTGGCCCCGCACATACTTTGCTTTGCTACGTATGTACGGGGTTACTGAAATAGCGTCTTCCAGACGCGTCAATGTTGTTCAAAAAGGAGCGACAAAATAGTTTATTTCTTCATACATTTATGTATATCCAACCGATTTACCACAAAATATACATATTCCCCTATCACTCTTTCATCAGTAGTAAAATCGCCTAAATCAAACTGCATATCACCACAATCCACAACAATAGGCTTTACACTAACTACTCGTCCGTAACAATAATAAGCCGTTCTATCTGTAGGAAATGGAACTATCTTCATTTCTTTATCCCTATTATAGGAAAACATTGTTTCAAAAGAAATGTCACCTGATTCCAATATGTAAATTTCTATATCTGTTCTTTCTCCTACAACAAAATCACATGAATAACAAAAGCCCCAATATAAAGAAGATCCCAATTCAACACATACATCACCCTCTTTTACTTCCGTATCCAGCCAGTCTATATTCTTTACTCTAACACTGTATTTCATGCTTTAATAATCCAACTTTAGAGACATGGCATTACCGCGTCTCTTCAAAAACAAAAAAGAGAAACCGAATATCAGTTTCTCTTCTTGCGGTGAGGACGAGATTCGAACTCGTGGTACGGTTGCCCGTACGTCAGTTTAGCAAACTGGTGGTTTCAGCCACTCACCCACCTCACCAATCCTCGGTGTTGTCCCGATTGCGAGTGCAAAGGTAGTATATTTTTCTTTAACCGCAAACTTTCATATTGCTTTTTTTACAAATTTATCAAAAGTCATTATAAATCAACATAAAGGATGGACGATGGACGATGGATGATGAACGATGAACGATGAACGATGGATGATGGATGATGGACGGTGGATGATTTCAACCTTCAACCCTCAACCTTCAACCTTCAACCTTCAACCCTCAACCTTCAACCCTCAACCTTCAACCCTCAACCTTCAACCCTCAACCTTCAACCTTCAACCCTCAACCTTCAACCCTCAACCTTCAACCCTCAACCTTCAACCCTCAACCCTCAACCTTCAACCCTCAACCCTCAACCCTCAACCCTCAACCCTCAACCCCCAACCCTCAACCCTCA